>Ga0307964_1000762_pt1 | contig 15066 bp, 26 predicted proteins | sample OrgLakmetagen596_FD_201823 | JGI IMG/M metagenome (GOLD analysis project Ga0307964, IMG submission 201823) | Saline water microbial communities from Organic Lake, Antarctica - #596 | ecosystem: Environmental > Aquatic > Non-marine Saline and Alkaline > Saline | place: Antarctica: Organic Lake... | reverse complement strand
AAAGCCTGCTTGGTCGATCTGCTGAATCGATGCCCACTGGTTTTTGCTGCCGAAGATGCACTTCATGCAGGACAGACGTGACCAGCCAAGACGGTAAGCAGGGTGGGGCACAACGCCGTGACGCTGAATGATGTCCCATATTTCCTGCTCAGACCAACGATGCACCGGACGCCAATGGTCAATGTGACGCGCCAGCTTTCCCTTTCGACGGTCGCAGCGGTGAGGCTCGAATGAAAGATAACTTGCCCGCGATCCGGATTCTTCTTCACGCTCGCCTGTGAGAAAGCAAGTGCGGCTGTCGTTAAAGCGCGTTTGGTTGTTCATTGAGATCGCGTTGGGCTCGATTTTACTAATGCCAGAGCACCACCTGGTTTTCATGTTTGCGGTTTGTTGGGGAAAGCGACGACGAGTTGAAATTGATCCTCGAATGCCGCCAGCGGTCCTTACTTCGCCACCAGGTACTTCAAAGTGAACAGGCTTGGAGCGGTCGTTCTCTTTGATAAGCTCACCTTCCAGCCCACCCTGGCGCCAGCTCATGTAAATCGGGACGCCGAACGCCTCTGCCAGTGCTCTTTCATAAGACTCAGTGACCGGCCAATCGAACAGAGTGCTGCCTTCACGTCCATCCGGAAGGTGATGAGCGAACTCGATCAGGCTTAGTGGAACGCCTTGCTCGATGAGGTGAAGGAAGCAGGCGAGTGAATCTTTACCACTCATAGCGACGATGAAGCGGTCATAGCTGAACAGGTCAGGCGCACCGAAACGGTCCCTCGGATCGGGCGCATCGTCCAAATTGAAGAGTGCAATCTGTGGTTGAGCCATTGTGTTTCTCCTGGGTTGCCGGTTGGCATTTTTTTATGTGGGCGGCGGTTGCCTGCCCTGATCTCTTAATACCAATTATAGGCGTTACGCCTATTTATGTCAATATTATTTAGTATTCAAAAGGTGAAAATCCCTCTGTTTTTCCGGGTTTGGTGAGAATTTATGGGCATTCCCAGTGTTAAGTTTGTCGATCTTCTTTGTATGTGGGCCCAGACACTCATGAATAACTTTTCTGTTCTAAAGGTTGCGAGAGCGTTCATTGTGATTGCTGATCGTGAGGGCGCCGACTTCAAATCCGTAACGGAGAATCCGTCGGCTGTTGTCCGAGGCATTCACACATTTGTGGCCAATCTCTCTGATCGGAAAATCTATTACCGGGACTTTGCAGGCGAGTTCTGCGAGATGAAAAATGTGTTTGGTTATTTTGCAGGCTTTGAAGCGTGCTCGGATTCATGCCGACTATTCCTTAAACAATTGATTCGATAAATCGTATGCGTATTTCTTCATCTGCTGACCTTAAGAAGTTTCAGAAATCTGGCGTCGACACGCTTAGTGGCTCGGGGATGTCTGATTGGGCTTCCAGGCAGATCGAAGCAGCTCTTGCCGCCGAAGAAAATAAAGCAGCAGCTGAAAAAACGCCGGCAAGCGGTGGAGGCGAGGCCCGCAAATCCAAAACCATCATTCAGGGCGAGAGCCCGGGAGAGATTAGTGTCCGGTTGGCTTTAACGGCCGCTTTCGGCGATTGGCATCGTGGCGGTGAGGTTGTCCAGGAGCTTATACCATTTCAGACAAGACGTTTTAGATGCGATTTCGCTTTGCCCCGTTGGCGGTTTTACTGCGAAGTCGATGGCTGGTCGCATCACGGAAAATCGCTTGACGACCACCACAGTGATAGGGAGAGAGGTTTGTTCTTTTCCAGTCACGACTGGTTGCCTTTCCGTGTAAGCCACGACCAGGCAATCAATAGCCCCGGAATATTGGTCGATGCGATTGCGGCTGCCATGAAGTTCCGTCAGCCGGTAACGCGAGAATCTATCCAGCTTGAACAGGTCCAGCATAAACATGGTGCCTGGTACCGGCTTCAATACAACACAAAATGAACGGTTTCATCGCGCTTATCTACAACGCAATCCAGGAATCCCTTGCTGACAGCGCAACCAATTCTTGACACAGTTTTAGCCACAAGGAGTTCACGATGCGCGCACGCAGTTTTACAGATGCCAGAGTCAGCTTTTCAGATTGCACACCTGCGCCAGACGGCGCATGGCGAGGAAGACTGATTTTTAAAGCTTGGGGTAAAAAAACGAATCTCCACTGTTTTTTCGAGAACCTTGAGTCTGGCAAGACGCATAGCCTCTGTGCATTCAGGTCTCGTGATGGTTCAAGGAGGTATTCGGCCAAAGATGGAGGTGTTGATTTTTCAGAGCCAGGGATTGAGGGTCGCATTTATGAGCTCCAAACCGGCTTAAACAGAAAAAACAACCCAGCCTGGACTTCAGCAATCCATATCCCCAGCGGACAGTAGCAGCTTCGTGGAACCCAGGGCTCGCCAAGCTTTCTGAGGTAGGGCCCTGGCGGCCCGCCCAAGGCGAAGCCGCCAGCTATTACCTCTCGTTAACAGCGCTTTGGCTTTTTAGCGGGGGTATAGCAGGCCCCACCACCAAAGGCAGGAGTTTTGAGGCGGTATGCTCTTCCATAATGGCGATCTGTCTTTGATCCATGTAGTTGAGCATGGCTTTCCACGAAGGCTCGGTGCTTCGCGTTTTCAATCAACCGGCGAGCTGGCCCATAAGAGAAGGATGCAGCCCGCACCCGGTTTCCCATGTGGTCAATCAGCAAGTGGAGCCGACTGTTTTGGCGAGGCCATTACCAGAAGCGAACAAATGAACGCTACCGCCAGGCCGATCAAAACACCGTTCACATGCAGGCTGTAGTTTTGGAAGAAAGAACTCGGTCCCATGCCCCAGGCCCATTGAAACTTTAGGCTCAGTGCTGCAAAAGCGGAAAACCCAAATCCGATCATTGCTACTACAAACAATACTTTTCTTGCCTTCACTTTCTTTCTCCTTTAACTTTTTGGTGCGGGCTTACTGCGCTCTGGCGCGGTTTCCAATCATCGAGTAGTTTCTGAGCAGTGGCTTGCCGTGTCGGGCGCGAAGGATGGTGATCTAAAAGAGCTTTGCTCGCCATACTCAGGAACCTCGAATTTCAATCAGTAAATCTATTAAGACAACGCCCAACCCATAATTCGCAGACGCTCTTTAGCAATGCCGAATAGTGATGCTGTGAAGTCGCGGCGGTTCTGTTTCGTGTCATCCGGAAAGCCTACAAACCAAGAGTCGGCTTCTTGCTTACACCAGAGCGCCAGACTTGATCCATCCCAGTGCTTATTCTCGTTGGCCATTTCTTCCATTCGCTCAACAAGCCGTTCTTCACAGCCGCTAAATGGCTGGCGACCAAACTTATCAGTGAATGACTCATCGTTTCTGACAACACCACGATCCAGCCAAGAAACGGCTACTTCAGTTTCACTTTGGTGTTTTTGGCGAAGCGATGCAGCTTGGATTCGTAATGACTCATTCATGTCTAGCATCTCGGCTTCCCACTCGGCTTCTTTGTACTCGGCTTTAAGGCGTTGGTACCGAAAATAAATGTCCTCATCGGACTGAGATTTTGCGGGGATAGTGGAAAAATAGGATTGGCGATAATCACCATTAAATGACTTGGTGACGCGGAACCCAACAAAGCCACCTCCGTGGTCGCCGCGCCCATAATAATGCACGCTCAATAGAGTGCTCCTTCAAAACAGCTTTACAAATCATTAATAAGCCACTAAAACGATATTGTCTATTGCTTCCCTAGACAAACCACCTTTGGCGTCAGAATATTCGACCTAACCCATGCAATTGCCAGCCAGATCAGGCTTTATCTCAATCAGAGAAGTGTGGGCAGGGTATTTCAGGTTCATCGTCATGTCGTTGAGCTGAACGCCCTCCGGCCCCAAGCAAACTGAATCCGAGAGTCGAACCTCGGTTAGCGGCAAGCGCATATTCAGTTCCACGTAGTCCTCCAGGAACCGGATCGCATAGGCCGTATCTCTTGGAAGGCTGTAACGTCGGCCGATCGTAGTTGGACAACGTGGACCAATAACATACCATTCAAGCCGGTGTCCCGCCTTATCAATTAGGATTCTCAGCTCGGCGCAATCGAAGGCCTCGTCCCCCAGGAACTCACCAGCGGCAGCATCGAAGCAATCCAGAGTAGCAGGTCATCTTCATCCACATTTAGCGTGTATGCGGACACGGCGTTGCTGTCGAAATCTTCAAGCCGGCGGAGTTCGTCTGGTTTGTGGGCGTCCAGCATCTCCGGCGTGATCGTTACATTCCCTGAGTCGTCATGCAACGGCTTGCTTGTCACGTCCATCGTAATTGATGTCTCCTGGTATTGGGTCGATGTGGTCAGCGGGGGCTCCATCCCAAGGCCCGTAATGGGCATACTGCAGCATGCGGTCCTGAGCTTGCCGGGGCGCATAGCGCACACATTCGTCCGCCTGAATGCGCCCTATAAGGTAATACAGCCCCTGCGGTACCGCCACCCGCAGACCATTGGAGATGTCCACCGTCATGGAAATGCCGTCGGGCGAGATCCCCTCAATCCAGGCGTGGGTATAGCGCAAACCTTCAAGACTACCCTGGCCGGATACGATCCCGTGGACCAAGGTGACATCGCGAAGGTCCGAGAGCTCCTTGCTCATCATCCCCAGGATCGGCACCGCCAAGTTTGCGGCGACTTTGAAACAGTCCCCCAGCTCAATCGCTTCGTCATACTCAGACATAACAGTTCTCCTCAAAAAAACCAGACTGGCGAACCAAGTGCTCGCGCCTTCGGATTTAATGCTGGGTCAGTGGGTAAGGTTTCCCCCTCCATACCTGTTAACAGCGACGCTTCAGGATCGGGCCGCGCTTGCAGGGTCTCCATATTCAGCACGCAAGGCCTGGGATGGATCTGGAATCCATTGAATAGCCGCTTCTCTGTAATCATGTTGTTCCCTGTGATTTTGCCCTCGGGGCCCGTGTGAACGACGCACCTGGTGAACCCAAAGCCGTCGTTCAAAGCGCCTACCCAGGCGTGCCCGGCGTATTCACACAAGGCGCCGTCACTGCCGATAAAGACTGTCCAGACCCTGACTCGCCCGTATCCATCCGTGTCAGAGCTGAAATAGACGGTGATGGTTTGCTCTTTCATGCATGTCGTTCCTTCATTTCTTCCCCAGGGACGACAAGATTGGCGCCGGCCGACCAGGCTGTGGCGAGATTCCGGATCGGAATATCGGGTGCGGCCCGGTCAAAGAAGAAACCGGCCAAAAACGGCTGATAGGTAACCACCTTCGATGACTGCCTTTTGCAGGACTCCGGAAGCTCAGAAGTCATCTCAACCAGAGTCCCTTCGGCAAAGGCATGCACGGTTCTAACCTGCTTCACCAAAACCCCCTGTCGCTGCCTTTCGGAAACCTTGAGACTCACGTTCGCCAGTCCTACCACCGCGGCGTAGCCCATTACCTTTCCTTTGTGGTCCCCGGAGAGAGCGACGACACTGAACAACGTCGGACGGTTCAAATTTCTGTACACGCGAACCCGAGCGCCTGGCGCAGGCTCCGGTCGTTCCCGAAAAGATATAAAAGCGGGCTTTGAGTCAGTCACAGCATCCTCCGTAGCAACATGTCCGACAGCTCCCACCGGCAGTGGGCCCCGGTCAGTCCTCTTCCGGGTAATGGGCGGTCACTTCCGCAGACACAAAGGTGGCATCGAGCACACCGGCAATGGAAAAAATCCCGTCATTGTTCGCGTCTTAGAGGAGATCCGAGACCGTGCGTTCCAGCGGGCCACGGATGCACAGCCCATCACCAACGATCCGAAAATCGGCGCTGACGGTGACCAGATGGCCGGGGCCTTCATGCGTCTCGTCACCCTCAGATGCACCAGTCTCATTCGCTCTACTGGCGCCATTACCATCGCCACGGATCATGGCCAGTCCCACCGGGTTGGAAATAGCGTTAACTAAAAGGTTTGCCACAGTTTCGGTATCAACGGTCGCAACCCAGTCTTCACGGCCCGACATATAAACCCCGTAGACCTCCCATTCATCGCCGCTTGAGCGATAGCGATAGTCCTTGTCGGAACCATCAAGACTGTCCATGACCTGCTTGGGCCAGATGGAAACCTCCTCGCAGTTCCATTCGTCCTCTGCGTCGGCGTAGTTGAGAATCGCCTGCAGGTCGTCGCGGTCTTCTTTCGCCATTTTCTCAATCTGGTGAACAAGATCTTCCGCTTCCTGCCACTCAACGCGTTCGCGCTCTTCCCAGGCTTTTTCCAGCTCGCCGGCAAATCTGTATAAGTCGGGATATGTGTTCATCAAAAGCTCCGTGATGCATGTGAGTTGATTCACTCAGAATTGCACGGCCCATTCGATCTGCAACTGGGCTTTTGGCCCTACCGTGGGGGGTGTGGTTAGCGCAGCCGGTGAGCGGTGTCATTCCTCGTTGACCACGATGGGTGCCGGGCAGTAAGATAACGTTATCTGTTATTATATCGTTATTTATTGAGGACAGCCGACATGGCCCTGGTAACGCATGAAAGTGTGGAAGAAGCTGCAAAAGCCCTACGGAAAAGCAGTGAGCGCGTCTCTGTACGAGGCGTCCGGCTCTACCTCGGTGGCGGTAGCCCCAACCAGATCTTGACGATCCTTCGTCACCTGAAACAAACCTCAGCGCCGCAGTCGGACGCCAACATAGAGATCCCAATGGCCGTGCTTGGCAGCATTCAGAAGGCAATGCGAGAAGCGGGGGAGGAGGCAGCCCGAGAGGCGCAGCGCACCATCAAGGATCTGGAAGGAACGCAGGATGAGCTTGGACGGGAAATACAGAGCCTGGACGCAACCGTTACCGAGCAGAAAGCCCGAAGAAACAGCCTGCTGGCGGAGCTGGCGGGCAGGGAGAAAGATGTTGCCAAGCTGGAGAGTAAGGTTGAGCAGTTACTGGCGTCCAAAGAAGATGCAATTAATCGACTGGAAGCCCTAAGACAAGAAGAACGAAAGCGAGCGGATACCCTGGCGACCAGGCTAGCTGATGAGCAGCGGAAACTGGCAGTGGCTGAAACAAAAACACAGGCAGCCATGGAAAGGGCTGAGCAGGCGGAATTACGAGAATCCTCAGCCTCGTTTCAGCTTGAAGGGGCCTTCAGGGAATTGGCAAAACTCAGGCGCCAGCGTGACGAAAAAGAAGGGGGTGAGCAGAAGGCTCCGCCACAAAACAACATGTAATTGCATGCTGGACATCAAAGAAGAAAATCAGGTTCCTGTTAATATTACCCAAATTTAGTCAGTCTGGCCCGCTGCTTTTCCAACCCTGCGTTCAACACCACTAGATAATGGAGATTCTAGGTAGATGAAAAAGGTACCCGCATTAACGACAGCTTTCACGATTGCCCTAGCTCTTACGGGGTGCAGTGCTGGCAACAACGATGTTTTTGAATCCAAACTTCAACAGCAAGACCCGCTGGCGTTTGCCCGGTATTTTGTCGAAACCGTTCAACCACCAGCCGACATCGAGACCTACAACAGGTTCCTGCACCCTGAAGGTCAGGTCGAGGCAACTCCTGATGGAAAGGGAATCGGAGAGTTTTATCTTAAAAATGCCGTGAGTGAAAACGAGTACATTGCCGAAAACGATCTCCTGGCTTCGCCGCGACTCCAGATGGACGATGAGAGTGCCGACATTTTTTATAATCTGCCCCAGCAAATAAAATACGACATCGTTTACCCGCATAGCCCTTTTGCAGATGAGCCCGGATGGGTGATTCGCGAAGGCCAGATCCTGCTCAAGAAATCTGATGGCCGCTGGGTAATAGCTGGGCATACGATGGTTGGCGAACAAGAAAACCCTTAGAAAACGGGTCGAATTCGGGAATAAGGGTTCACGGTGAGACGGGAGAGCGCTAACCCCGTCAGTCATCATCATTGAGTTCCCGATCCAGGGTCGACCCTGGTATAACCCACCGCAATAGGTACAGCATCCTCTCCCTGTCGTATCCCGACAAAGCGAACAGAGAGGGCTGCCTCAGAAGAACCAGGCAGGCCCGGACACCAAGGCATCAGCCAGCCGAGGCGTCCAGATCGCCCGCCAGTAGCCATGGCCAGACTCAATCTCCTGCACAAGCATATCCCGAAGGTTGAGGACAGAGTTTGGGAGCAAGGACCGATCCCACGCCAGTGGATCTGCATCAGAAAGACTTTGCATCTGTGGATGGAGATCCACGGCCATCGGAAACATGTCGGGATCGGCGTACACGCAGTTCACTTCCTCGTTTTGGATGAAATGCAGAGCAGCCACGAGGTTTACATCAGCAGATGCCCCGGCATTCTTCTTGCCGTGCTCAACAGCCCGGTTGTAGAAAGCAGAGTTCGCCGGATGTGCGACGAAGGCGGCCAGGTATAGCCAGTCCCGCTCACCGGTCTTGCCAGACTGATCGACGAATTCCAGATAGAACGCCGCCATGAAGCAACGTGTGTCCCAAGGGGAATACTGAAGGTCTACCCCAAGCCGAACGTCACCGATCAGATCGTGCGTGACCGCGTATTCGTAGGCTGAGAGCATTGGTTGTAACATGGTGCGCTCCTGAAAAAATGACATGGACACCCTAAGTATCCACGCATCTCCTCAGGTGCAAGCGGACCCGGATAAACTCACGTAGTTGAAGCCATAACGGGGGCGGTTGTTGGTTTCACAACCATTGGCGGCCCACGTAATCCACTCGAAAACTGTCTTTTCTGACCCGCCGATGGTGAAGAACCCGGTGTTCTCGCGGCCGGTCTCAGGTCCGGCGCTGACGCACTGGAGCATCTCTGCGTTGACGGTAATGCACTCCGCGCCGTCGGTCACAAGGATGTAGTCGTCGCCCTTCTTGTAGGACTCGTAGTAGGTGGTGACGTAGCGCAGGACAGAAGGGCTACTGTCTTCCTGTCTGTGATGAGATTGCACCTCCATACGGTCCCAGCCGGACTCAGGCACTTCGTCGACCGATACCCATCCGAGTTTTTTGAGCAGTCGTTTACTTTGTTGAGCGGCAAACGCCATGAAATTCTCCTTGATTGGCTTTATGGGTGCTTGGCGATTACGTAATCGAACGGACACTCGAACCCTGATCCAGCCCAATCGACGCTGAGTAACTGTCGGACGTTGTGCTCAATGGCTTCGATCTGAGATTCGGTCAGGTTATGGGCGCTCAGGCAGTCACTCGCATCGTCCTCGAAGTGGTAAAGCAGATCATCTGCGGCCAGCGTGTCGATGTACTTCATGGCCTCAGAGGCGGTCGTAATGGCGTGCTTCATCGTGGTGTCAATATCCATGGCTGCCAGACGCTCTGCATTGATAGCTTCTGTGGTCAGACCGCGCAGGCGATTACGCAGGCTGTCGATCTCCTCAGGGCTGTAAGGCGTGGCCTGGGAGAGGTCGTATTCGCTGCTTGCCTCGTCCTCCCATCCATCCGGGTCGTGCAGGGACCACACGCACCGCTCAAGCGACGGCAGAGAGATGTCCGGAAAGACGCTCAAGTAAGGCGTATCAACCAGATCGGGCTTGTGCCCCGGCGACAAATCCGCAGGGGTAACCCTGTTCACCTCGCCGCCACAAAATTCAGTAACAACGCGCCCAATAGCCTCGATGAACCGCTCATGGGTCTCGGAGGAGCTTTCCAGCTCCCCGAGCAGATCCGGGCGTACCAACAGTCCTGTAATCAGCTCTGCCAACTCTGAAGGCTTAACTTGCTTGGACATAAATTTCTCCGATCTTAAAAGTTAGCCGGTTATCTGAAATACAGACGAGCTTTATTCTTTTGTTCCCGGGTCCTGATAAAGCACTTCTGAAGTCTGGCTGTTTTTCTGCCAGGAGCTGGTAAACGACTGGTTGAGGTGGTCAGCTCGATTTTTACCCCGATCTGTGCCGGATCGCTGAGTCCATTTCTTCAACGCTTACTGCTCGTTTGGATACCACAATACCTCGCAGTCGATTTACGTCATCAACAGCCTCGAGCACCTCCCAGCAATCCTCTGACACCTTCACGAACTCTACTCCATCTTTAGCGATGTTATGAAGTAAGTGTGGATTCGAGTACCTGTTCGGGTGTTCCCACTCGCCATTCCATATGGGCAGAGGCTGAATCCTGACACCAGTTTCCAAAAGCACATCGAACGCGATATTCGCCATTGCCAGCTTTACTTCTACGAAGTCTCCCCCATTACCTTTGAGGAAGACGGCCACATCGGCATCACTTTCATCGTGGTTGTCGCCGCGGGCCCTGCTGCCAAACAAGACTAACCGAGTAACATCGAATTGCTCACCCACCTTGGCCGCGAAGAGTTCCACAGTCATTCTGGCTTGCTTATCCACGTAACCACCTTTTAAATGACCGTCACAATATGGCTTATTCATCATCTCTTCAAAGTCAAAAAATTTGCTCTATCTTTAGCGATGTTAGGGAGCTGGCGCGAAAGTACGGCTGGACATCGAGCTGCCAGACGGATCCCATCATTCCCTTGTAAGGCGGTATTTCTCATTCAAATATTGGCCCAGCAGCTCCACCATTTCCGCACCATTGATCGCGTCGGCGCGCTTCATCGCAACAACCAGGTCTTCAATCCCATCAGCGACCACATCACCATCGAAAAGCCGTGCAACAACCTCGGCCAGTACATCATCCGGCAAACGCTGATAACGGACGCCTGCGCGCTCGGCGAGGTCAACGATGTGTGACCTGATTGTAGACACAGATATTGACTCATCAGTTTTCATGTAGAACCTCCCAATCATCATCCCACTCTATGCCGGTGTGGCGTGGTAATAAAGTTGGTAACAACGCAATAAAGATGGTGACTGAACATGTAAGTGGCAGATTTACGGTTGTACCGAGCCCGACCGGCCCGCCAAAGTCACCATCTTTATTTTCTGGCCGGGCAACACCCAAGCCATTCAGCGCGGGTTACAAGCGTGTTTAGTTACCAACTTTATTATGATTCTACAATTGCCGAGAAAAAGGCGGCATCGAGGCCTTTGACCACGTTAGAGAACGGAGTTCGACTATGAATGCTGAAGTACAAATTGCGCAGGACACTCATGGTTTTTACTTTATCCGAATTGAAGATGCCGAGGGTGCAAAGGAGGTTCGCCTGGTCGAGCGATCGGGTAGGAATGATTGGATGGTTGAGCGAACGAAGGGTGCATCAAAGGGGAAACGGATGATTTGCCCTGAGCGGGCCCTGGTCGATTCACTGAGCAACTAACTGCATTGGAAAATAAGGAAGGCCACTTGTGCGCCTGGTATCACCTATATATAATGATACCATTGATAGCAGTTAAGCTGAGGACTACCAAGTGGCAAACGTGAATGTAAGAAATCTGCCCGATGAGGTGCATCGGGCCATCCGAATCCAAGCCGCTCAGCGCGGCCGCAGCACCGAGGCCGAAATCCGCGACATCTTGGAGAGGGCAGCGAGGCCCGAGGGCCGCGTGAAGCTTGGCTCGTTCCTGGCCTCCATCGCCCGCGAGGCTGGCGGCCTAACCGATGAAGAGCACGCCCTGTTTGAGAGCGGGCGCATTAAGTCTCCGGCTCGTGCGGCGAGTTTCGAATGATCCTACTCGATACGAACGTAATTTCGGAGCCGCAGCGCCAGAAGCCCAATGCTCGCGTCATTGACTGGATCGACGCGCAAGCGCTGGAAACGCTCTACCTGTCCGCGATCACGGTAGCCGAGCTTCGTGCGGGTATCGCGCTGATGTCGGCCGGAAAGCGCCAGGCCCGCCTGCATGAGAACCTGGAAAAGCACCTGCTGCCGATGTTCGCCAATCGGGTGCTGTCGTTCGATATGACTTGCACGAAGGCTTATGCCGAGCTGCTGGCCAAGTCCCGTGCTGCCGGCTTGGCGGTCGAAACGGCCGATGCTTTCATTGCAGCCATCGCCCTCGCCAACGGCTTCACCGTCGCCACCCGCGACACCAGCCCTTTTGAGGCTGCCGGGCTGAGCGTCATCAATCCGTGGGAGGCGGCACTATCAAGATAGCGTTCGCCGTAATGCTTCGCAGCTACCACACTGGGATTCGGCGCAAAGTTACCAACTTTATTAATACCGACAAGCCCTGAACCGGCATTGACACCGCCATGTCACGGTGAAAGTTACCATCTTTATTTTTAATGTTCTGAGCTTTTTAGGCGACAGAATGCGGCCTGTAGAGATGTTTAGTTACCGATTTTATTATGACCCCACATCTGGAAACTGGACCGGCTTGCCCGTTCGCTGAAAGACCTGGTTGAAATAGTCCAGGAGCTCCATGATCGAGAAATCGGCTTCAAGTCACTGACGGAATCCATCGACACCACCAGTTCCGGTGGCCGCTTGGTGTTCCATATCTTCGGTGCCTTGGCTGAGTTTGAACACGACCTGATTCGGGAAAGGACGATAGCCGGATTGCAGGCAGCCCGGGCCCGAGGGCGAAAAGGTGGCCGAAAACCGGCCATGTCAGACGTTGATGTGAAGAAGGCTGCGGCGATGCTGTTAGACCCGAATATCACGAAAAAAGAAGTGGCTGAACACTTTGCTGTTAGTCGCACGACACTGAACGCTTCTCTTCAACGGCTGACGCAGGGTTTCTATAGCATCGGCCAAGATTGTTGACGCCGAATACTGATTAATACAAAATTATTAGTATATACAACATTTCTCATCGTAGAAGGGGGATTATGAAAGCACTATTACTTATAATTGCTGTGCTGTTTAGCGCGAATTCGTTTGCTGGCGTTGATGAAGCGGATGCTGCTTATGACAATGGTGCTTACAAAAAAGCGTTTCATTTGTTCAAAAAAGCAGCAGAGCAAAATAAGGCTGATGCGCAGTTCAACTTAGGGATGATGTACCGTAAAGGTGAAGGCACTGTTCAAGATTACAAAAAAGCGATTCATTGGTACAAAAAAGCAGCAGAGCAAAATTATGCTAATGCGCAGGTCAGCTTAGGGACTATGTACAAGCACGGTAAAGGCACTGTTCAAGATTACAAAAAAGCGATTCATTGGTACAAAAAAGTAGCAGAGAAAAATAATGCTGATGCGCAGTACAACTTAGGGCTTATGTACAATAACGGTGAAGGCACTGTTCAAGATTACAAAAAAGCGTTTCATTTGTTCAAAAAAGCAGCAGAGCAAAATCAAGCTGAGGCGCAGAACAACTTAGGGCTTATGTACAGTAACGGTGAAGGCACTGTTCAAGATTACAAAAAAGCGTTTCATTTGTACAAAAAAGCAGCAGAGCAAAATCAGGCTGATGCGCAGTTCAACTTAGGGATGATGTACGGTAAAGGTAATGGCACTGTTAGAAACTATGTTAGAGCACATATGTGGTGGAATATTACTTCTGCTCAGTATGGAGATACTGAGGCGCAGTATAATCTGGGTATCATTGAAAATGAAATGACTTCTGCTGATATATCTAAAGCGCAAAATATGGCTAGAAAATGCGTTGCTAGTAACTACAAGGACTGCTAAAAATGTCAGATAATAAATTTACGACTCAAAATGCTGTTTGTGCTTATAATTATTGGCCTTTAGCCATGTCGATCTATGCTATGGTTTTACCTTGGAAAACTTCAGTACGTAATATTTTATTAATCCAAGGAGGACGTCCGGTGCGCTACTTTTTCTTATGTCTATCGATTATTTTGTCTTTCAATGTCTCTGCTGTCGAAATCGAAAGAGACGCAGAAATTCAGGCGGATATTGTAGGTGATTCTGAGCTCATTTATGCCGTAGTAGGTATGGTTCGCGGGAATGGTTATACCTGCGACTCCCTTTCTACGCTCTATCCTTTTATTTTTGGAACAGGATATCGAGTTGGTTGTAATAGATGGACTCTTTTTTACGAAGTTGAAGATGTTGGCAATAATCGCTGGGTAGTTAAAAGGGATAAATAATGAAGCTTTTGCTTGGCCGACCAGGGATTTCGCTTGAACTTCCTAGGCTTGGCACCACAGTGAGGGCAAGCCTTAGCGCTGGCGCTTACGTTACCCTTGCACTCCCCACATTTGATCACCGCCATTCCTAAGCCTCCCTGTTTATTTACTATGCTCTATTTTCTGCTTCGGAGCAGTTCATTCGGTCAGGAGACATTTTGATTACCGCAGACCCTGACCGGTTAGGAAAAACAGAACTGAAAAGTTCGGTAAGAAGTCAGTTTAGCATTGCATTACTGAATGTCTTTTCTCCAACAACTTTGCTGGCCATATTCTCATAAAAGGTTGTCGAGTCATTGGCCACCTCATAGGTAACGATGCTGTCGGCTGTGTGGGTGCGCCACCGACCCCACTGGCCATCGATTTTCCCTGCCCAAATGACCAAGCCTTTCTTAGGAAATTTACACTTCATTTCGAACTTGGAACCGTCGGCTTTTCTGGTGTAACCGATGCGAGCCTCATTCCCATGCATCTTCCCCTTCATTATGGAGGGGTCTTTATACATGATAGTGGCGATCGCCCCCTTGCATAATCCAACATCACTGGGGCTGCCGGCAAAAGCCTGAGCGGACATTAAAACGCATACTGCTACGAACATGATTTTATTAATAATATTTCCTTTTTTAATAGTTAATCTTGATGTTAGAGTACAGTATCATAGTATAAAACTGAATTGTTTAAAAAAGGACGAAAATTCTATGATCAAACTCCTAGTGCTGCTGCTCATTCTTTTTAGTGCGCCGCTGACTGCCCAAGCTACGGAATACGTAATAGATAATGAAAGCATCATGTGTGAGTCCGAACAGACCTATAGGGATCAAATTAAGCACTTGGTTGACGGGAACCGATCATTGATTCGAGGATGTGAAATCAACTACGGTGCAACTCCCATCAATGTCTTGGATTTCAACTTGCATGGACCGTCCAAGCTCGAAATTAAACTGACTGATCGTGTTGTCTGGACTGAGATCGAGTTTATAAGCAAGCGCTGAAAAGATCCGTTTAAGGTAGCGCGCAGCCACGAAGGTGCACCCTCGGACCAATGTCATCAACTTAAGCCTCAAAAGTTCAGCACGACCTGCTGAGCCAGCGTAGATGACCAGCAGCGAGGCAGCCTGTTGGTGAAGCACCAGGCTGTCAAAGCCGGATTCTAACCCGGTAACCAGCTCCAAAGAGTGTCAACAGGGTGTGTCTGG
>Ga0307964_1000755_pt1 | contig 15165 bp, 15 predicted proteins | sample OrgLakmetagen596_FD_201823 | JGI IMG/M metagenome (GOLD analysis project Ga0307964, IMG submission 201823) | Saline water microbial communities from Organic Lake, Antarctica - #596 | ecosystem: Environmental > Aquatic > Non-marine Saline and Alkaline > Saline | place: Antarctica: Organic Lake... | reverse complement strand
CGGGGGGGGGGGTGGCTTCGCCATCCTAGTAATACGCAGGCACATTTAATTTTTTAGAAGCTGAGAAACCCTCGCGGCTGTAACACCCAGTTTTTCCGCGATTTCTTTACCTTTGTACCCCTCCTTTTTGAGTTCTTTAGCTTGCTCTGCGCGAGATCGAGATCGAGCCTCATATTCTTCTCTTGTGACTGCTCCTGATTCGCGCCTGCGCTTCTCGTCGCGTGCTCTGTGTCTGCTTTTGGCTTCGTCAGGACTAATGATCGTGCGGAGCAGCTGCTGTTCATTCAAACTGATCTCAAAAAGATCAATGAGTGTGTCGTTTCGAGGGGTGTAGAGTGACGAATACTCTTGTCCGTTCAACACTACGGTTTCACCGTTCGCGTGTTGTTTCGACTTTTGGTAGAGCGTCGAGAGGTCGCCTGTGTCCATCTTCCAGTTTGGATCAAGTTGATACGCAAGCTGCTGCGCTTCCAGGTACATCTGATTTGGATTAGTCGCTCCGCTGAGAAGCAGAAAGTTGAGCTGCCAGAAGAGTGTTTTCATGCGCTCGCCTTCAACTACCCCGCCGCGTAGCTCTGTAAGCCTCCGAAGGTCGTGCAAGCGGTCCCATGCCAACTGATTGCCCGAAAAAGACCGCAGGCCAGTCGTGTTACGACCACCTTCAATAAGCTTGAACTGCCGCGCTTCACGCTTGTTCTTTGCTTCTTCGCGGAATGCCTGGATCTCTGCGCGACTGTACTCAAAAACTTGATCGCACATCGCATCAAATTGGTACCGATGTTGTTGATCGTGAAGTATGACTTCAACGAGCCGTCGAGATTTGCTGTTGTATGTGTCCACCAGGCGCAGCACGCGGCTCACGTCGCGAGCGACAGGGTCAGCACCGAGATCTTTAAAGGTCTCGATGAGTGTGCTTTGCAGTCGGTTCCAGCGGATTAGCGCCTTGCGCGGTAAGGTGTGTCCAAAGAGCCATTTTATCTGAAGGCCGCGACCGGAATACACGACCAGGTTGGGCAGTGGGATCTGGCGCTCAACACATCGAGCAAAGACCTGGTTCAGAACATAGTCGGGTGTCTTTCCGCGCAGGTTGTCGATTTTGTAGTAATCGAGATCGATAAATGCCAGACCAACGCGGAGCATGTTGACCGCACGACGGTTGGGTTTCTTGAATTCCGCCTGGCTGATCCATGAGTTACTGGTTCCGCTCCAGTGCTTCAGCACATCGGGCATATCACGGAGTAAAAAAGACTCTTGCTGCTTGATTGGATAGCCACGGGAGTTGATGCGTCCGGTGTCGTGCAGCACCGAAAAATACCCGTACTTCGAGATGTCATGGTAGGCGCTGAATTCATCTTCAGCGGTCATGCCTGGTAAGACTAGTTGTTCGGATTGCACGTCATGCTCCAGCTCCTTGCCATTGTTTTTAAAAGGCTCGGGAAACCGGAGAAGGTTGAGATATGGCGCTGTCGCGCTATAATAGAATTCTCCGGTCTAGTTTCTCCGCCCGCCAAAGCAAAGAATTCTCCGAGACCGCGACGACTGAAAGCTGGCAGGCTTTCAGCGTCCGACAGAACCCCGCGTTTGCGGGGTTCTGTCGTTTTAGTAATCCATTAATTTTACAATGCTTCCCTGTTTGTTTGCAAATAATTGAATTAAAAGGATTTTTTATATTGAAGAATCCTTTTTTTGTCAACAAATAAAACCCTACGCTAAATAGCGAAAACCTAAGACCTTCGGATAGCTGTCGCTTCGGATTCCCTCATCAACTCTCCATTACGCTCAACCCGAGTCATTCTCATTGTGTCAGCACCTTTGTGAGAAACCTCGAAAGTTACTTTGTTGAGTTCTTCATCGCGTCCCTGGAAGCATTCATGAAACGCTTTCAAAATTTCAACATTCCCTATCTCTTGAGCAGCTGGATGAGGGTTATTTCTTGGGCTCGGAATCGTAGCCGGGAATAAATAAATGCAAGGTGGCGGGAGTTCATGAGGGCCAACAATCGTCAATCGATCACTTTCGTCAGCTACCTTTGGGCATGGACGTCCAATTGTCCCGCAAACCATATCCCAGACGACCACACCATCAACCTGCTGACTGCGCGAAATAATTTCAGCACTCAGTCGTGTATGAATCCCCGACCAAGCATTATGCCGAGGATCTGCACCAGGATTTGTACAAACGCTCCAGACAATAAATTCTTGAGCATGGGGAGGGCGTTCAAAGATGTTGGTATTGTTGCCGTCAAGACACCCCTTTAACTCGATAATCGCCATGCGGCCACTATTGAGCGTGGCAGAATAATCATGGCGGTTGGCCTCTCCTGCGGAAGCCCACTCCCGAATATAACCTTCATCTTGCATATGGTTCAGCACACGGCTCACAAAATCTCGCTTTTCCCGCATCGTGGCTGAAAACTGCCCCCGAACGCGTTCTATGGCTCCACGAAACAGACCGGAATCATAAAACTCAGAATCAGATAGCCCATGATTACCAATTTGGTGGGCTTCGACTTTCAGAGCTTCAGCATAATCCATGATCTTTTCCCGAAGCTCTTTATTTTGCTTGCAGGGTATTATGCTCACGCAGCACTCCTATCCATTTGCTTTCTCTGTGTCACTAAAGGCTCCAAGAGATTTTCTGCCAAATATCGAACCACTGGTACCACCACTCCATCACCAGTCAGGTGATAAGCTTCGTTGTATTTTTCGGGCAGCACATAATCGTCAGGCAACCCCATCAACCTCGCAGTTTCACGAGTCGAGATGAGGCGGGATTTAACCTCGTTGCTATCCACTACCAAAATAAGCTGGCGACTGGATCCACCCGCAGGGGTGCGTAAACAACCAGCAACATCGTCAAACCGCACTTCCGCACGCTGCACTTTGTTTCCATCAACATCACGCCGAGTACGCTTATAAATGGTACCAACCATCCGGCGACCCGCTTTTTTAGCAGCCTCAACCTTGTCCAGGTTTACCCTAGTCATCATTGACAACAAACGCCGCGTATCGTCGTCCGAATGCCAATCGACACTTGCGGGATTGTCCTCAATCAGATCCGAAAAACGGGATTGCCTCAAGGGAGGCTCCGGGATATTCCACCAAACCCAATCTGTTTTCAGTTCGTCTGACAAGCGTCCATGAGCCGTGCGCACAGACTTTGTGTGCCAGGTGTCTGACGGAGTATTTCTAACCAGGTAATCAGGAATTTCGACGCTTTGATGGACGCCAACGACAAACAGGCGGGGGCGCGAATGCGGGACAAACAGCGCTGCATCCATCACGACGGCACCACAGCGATAACCAGCTGCCTGGAACGCCTCGCAAATTGCGGTGAAATCTTTTCCGCCATGAGACGTTAAAGTGCCGCACACATTTTCCAGGGCGACTACGTTGGGTTGGCGATTTTCTCGACCCAGATCGGTCATCAACTGCCAGAATGGCCAAAACGTTCCGGAACGATCCCCTTTAAGACCCGCGCCACCACCGGCCAGAGAAAGGTCTTGGCATGGGAAAGAGGCCCAGGCGAAATCGACACCGAACGGTAAATCGTCCGTACTCACAGCGCGTACGTCACCAACCTTTAGGTGATCATCACCCCAGTTTTCAGCATACGATTTTGCTTTCTTGTGATCGAAATCGTTCGCAAAGAGGCAAGTCCAAGCATCTCCGAGACCGGCTCTCACCATGCCTCCACCGGCAAAAAACTCGTAATAAGATCCAACACGTGCTTGGTGATTTTGAGATTTACTCATCACCTGCCGCCTTTTTTGATGAGGAGAGCGCAAGGGGAAGCTGAAGTTCCTCCTTGCTGTAACGCTCCAGAAACTCGCTGATCGCCTGACGTCCCAACCAAGCCATCGATACTCGATGCTTTTTGGCGAGTGCAGACAGCTCTGCATACTCATCACAGGGCAGGTTAACGGTCATGCGCGATTTCGAAGTCATAGTCAGGATCCTGGGAACTTTTAATGCAATGTTATGCAAGGTGCAGCACATTGCATCGTAAGATTAGTGACCAGGTCCCGGGATGGCAAGAAAATTTAAGTAATCGTGACAGTAACGGCACGAAAACCTATCGATTGGCACGCTGAAAAAGCCGCGTCCAGACTGTTGAAAATGCGCACCTGGTCAGCGCCCTGGCGCTTGCGATTCAAATCCAGCGACACCGTGGCCCCGTTACGACGGCGAAACTGGCAACTCCAGCGCGGTGCCGGTCCAGGTTCCAAGGGCGCGGGCACGATCTCAGCCGACAGAAGGTTGCCAGCCTCGAACAGCAGGCGTAGTTGGTCCAGTCGCATAGGGCGGTTTTGCTCCTGCAAATCGAGGATTTGAAGGGGCTAGGGTAGCGCAAAGGTCGGGTTTTGTCGGAGCGTTTTGACCAGGTGCGGCCTTCGGTTTTACATAACACTCGTTACATGCAGGTCCACAAGGGTTTGTCCGAAATCAGTGAACCACTACGCTACGACCCTTTTCTTAGGCAGAGTGGATTGCTTGAGGCCTGGTGTCCGGACATAACCCCTGCTGTAAATTCCATTTATTCGTAAGCCTTGGGAGAGTAGTCCCCCAATAGCCTTTGGAGTTTTGAGCACGTGGTATTAAGCCGGCAAAAGCTCTAAAAACAGGTGATGTGGAATCCGGAGCTAAGTGATGTGGAATCCGGAGCTAGACTGACAGGGGACCGATGCTGTCTCCATAAAATAGAAAAGTGTGGTTTTTGGTTTTAACCGCACTTTTACGCATTTTTCTCGAATCAAGCATTAGTGCCCCAGATTTCACTTCTCAACCACATTTAAAGATCGATGATGATTGGCGGATTTACCGGCTTGTATCTTTCGTTGCAAGTGCTCGCGTTAGCGAATTTTAGTCCATCGCTTTCGCGGACACCAAAACCGTATCCTTCGTGAATGTGGCCACAGATGTGTGCTTTTAGTTGCGAAAGCTGTTCGATCCTTTTCGCCAAATCGAAGCACCCGACATGCTCGGCGATGTCGGGAATCCAATCAAAAATCTGATAGGCCGGTCCATGCGTGATCAACACCTGGGTATCATCGGGCACCAGCTTCAAGCGGCCTCTCAGTTCTCCCGGCTTTGCATTGAACGACATCCAACGAAAGACCGGTTGCCACGGGTATCCATAAAATTTAACGCCCTCGATAGAGACTAACTCGCCCTGTAAATACGTGATCCCTTGGCGCTCGCACATCCCTCGGGACCACTCGGGATACCTGGACTTCGTAAAACACGCGTCATGATTTCCGGCAATTAAGATTTTATACCGATGTGGCTGCGAACCTAGCCATCGTGTGAAGTCATCTAGCTGAGGCAAAGAGCCGCTGCCAGTAGAATCGCCAGCATGGATGAGCACATCGCCGTCTGGAATCGGTGACATTTGCTCGTGCAGGCTGTGAGTGTCTGATATGCAGACGAGTCGCATAGAAGACCTTTAAGAGAGAGGCGTGCTGATCACTTTAGTGCGATCAGCACGAGATGACTACGTTCCGGGCGGTTTTTGCCCTGAGTCGGGACGCCAGGTGCAACGGATTTTTGCAGCTGGGCTGGGTTCCGTTTTCTGCTCAAGAGCAGCTTCCGGAAGATCTGAAACGTGGCTCATTAGCTGAGCAGATCGTAGATCTTCATCAGAATAACCCTCAGTCATTGCGTGCTCTTTCACCGCCTGCTGGAAAATCTTAGCGAACTCCTGGGGCTGATGGTCTCCTTCGAGATTCGACCAAAGATCTGACGCGTAATCACCTAGCACTTTCGCATCTCGCTGAGCGTGACGCGCTGGCTTGATGGGCTCATGCAGCAGTGCGATAAGCACGCGATCTTCTAGGGCTCGAATGTCCACAACGGGAGACTCCGGCTCTGGCTCCAGCTCCGGCGCTGGAGCAGAAAGCTCATTGCGCTTGCGCATCTCATTCTTGAATCGCTCTTTCGCTAATTCGCTATTTAGCGAAGTTTTAATGTCTTCTTCATGCAGCGCAAGCGCTAACGCAACTTGGAAATCATCAGACCCATTAACTGTCACAGATTTCCAGCTTTTCGCTTTGATCATCTCGACTGTGGCTGCGACCGCGTCCGGCTCATGCTTACTGAGCGTTATCCGGTTACCTAAATCAACGATCTGAGATCCGGACTTCATCGTCAGAGCCCGAGATCCTACATCAACCCACCGGAGCGTCTTGAGCAGAGCAGCAGGGAAGTCTGCATTCCAGGTCTCTTTCAGTAGTTTTTCTTTAAAGAGATCACCGAATGTCGCAGCCATACCGGTGCTGTAACGAGCAGATTCTCGGTCAGCAACAGTAGCGATCGCTGGTGATTGATCAGCTTGGACGACAGAAGGCTCAGCTAGGGCTTCTTTGCGAATGCGCTCGATCTCCGCAGTAACCTCCAGGCGCTCGACTTCAAGCTCAACCTGGCGATCCATGTAACGCAGGTTCGTATTTTCAATCTGTTCGTTCATTGCGCCAACACGCGTTGGAATACCGTCGCGCTCCATACCGGCAACGGCTGGCCCCATGTGTTTTGTAGGGATCAGATCAACGCCCTGGGCTGCATAAGATCGATGATCAACCCAACTGGTAAAGCCCGCAGATTCTAGTGCTCGGTTTGCATGCGTTGACCATGCGGCACGCCAGGTCGGCATGAGTGAGTGCTCGTTCCAGTCGCGGCACTTTTTACCAAAACCCTCTGGGCCAATTTCTCGCGTGGTCAACAGAATGTGCGCGTGCGGATTGCCCGATTCAAAATCGTGAAAGCACACGTCTGCAACCATGCCCAAACCAACGAAGCTTTCTTGCACGAACTCTCTTACCAATTCGATTCTGTCGTGATCAGACAGCTCGACCGGAATGGCCAGATCAATTTCACGAGCAACTTGAGCATCTCGACGGCGCTCGACAGCTTCGACCTGATTCCAAAGCTCAGATCGATTAGTTGCCCAAGCTGGAGCCGACGAAGGAGCCAGAATGGATGCACCGAAAACGCCACCTTTACGGGTGTAGTCGAAGACTTCGCCAGTGGTTCGATCGACGATGTTTTCAGCAGCACGATAAGCCGCAGCAGCGGTCGCGGAACGACCGTCACTGCGCTTAATCATCTGTGCTGAGAAATGGTAAATGGCCATCGTCTATCTCTGAGTTTTGCCAAGCCTGATGAACGGACAGGTTCACCAGGTGCGGAGACCAAAGTCGGAGAGCGTCGCAGACCGCACACATTCGCAGAATGTATAAGTGCGCTCTTGTAGTTCCTTACCCCCCGCTTTCGCGGGGGGTAAGGCAAGGGTTGGTTGCTCTCAAGTTGAGATCTCCACCTTCTTGCTATGATATCAAAAAGGCTAAAAACTCAGCCGAGTTGATAGGAGATAACAATGAACAGAAAAACACCGGAGCAGCGTTTAGAAGAGCTTGAACAGCGGCGAATTGAAATTGATCGCAAAGCAAAAGAAGAGAAGGCGCAGATTGCGAATGCGAAGCGCCGTGAGCAAGGGAAGATTCAGAAGCAGAAGCGCAAGGACGAGACTCGCAAAAAGATCCTGGTCGGATCGATGTATCTCGATGCGATGGCAAATGACCCAGCCAAGCTTGAGCGACTTCATCAGAGACTGGATAAATTTTTGGCTCGCAATTCTGATCGCGCTCTGTTCCGTTTCGATCCTCTGCCAGAACCTAAAGAGTCAGATCAGCAAGTAGATTAAAAGACTGAATAGGGTCCGCGCCCATCGGGCGCGAAAACGCCAGTGGGCTGGTTTAGTAGCGTTTAGTAAATTTTTTTACTAAAGGCTACTAATCGATAATCTAGGGGTTAGATTAGCTTGGGAGCCGACCCTGAAGATCTGACTCATCAATGGTGATCTCGTTACCGGGACCTTTCAGTTCATAGCGGAGATGCTGGCTTACGCATATCCGATCGATAACCTGAATGAGTGCAGGACTGCACACTACTTCCCCTGGGAGATAGTCGTCAGTTAAGCAGTCAGTCACAACCCCATAAACTACCGTCCTCACAATCTTATCGTTGCGAGTCAGCTGCGCGAGTGTCCACATCTCCAACCGGACTTCCGGTCGATTGTTTGGATTCCGTCGCCGCAGCTCTTCGCGCTTTGCGCGATCGATGTCATCAATGTCTCCGTCGCCCAGGCCCAGGTAATCATTCGACATACGGGCTCCTCCCTTGGATTCGCTAAAACGCTAATTAGCGATTTAGCTATTTTACTTTGGCTTTTTGCTTTTGGCATGCCTCAAGCTGAGTTTCTAATTGCTTGATGCGATCCAGGGCAGATTCGAGTTTAGCTAAGTTTCGCTCGTTCAATGACAATGCCTTAAAGCGCTCATCTTCGACTTCTGATCTCTTCGCATCCAGCTCTGAAACCTGGGTTTTAAGATCACTGACTTTGCTTTCAAATACGGTCAGCTTTGATCTTTCACGCTCAGACTCTTTGAGTTCTGACTTGATTGAATCCAGGCTCGTCCGCACGGTCTCGATCTGACTCGTCAGGTCTGACACCTTACTTTCAGCCACAGCAGCCCGCTGCTCAGCTTGCTGTCGCAAATCTCGCTCGGCATCAAATTTTTCAGCCAGGCGCTGCACTTCAAGCTTTTGCTCACCGAGTCTTTCTCCGTAAGAATCGATTGTTAGTTGTGCTTTCGCAAGCTCAACACGCGCTGACTCAGCGGCTTGCTGCTCGCGATCACAAGCAGCAACGAGTCGATCGATCTCATGCTGTCGATCAACTGCCAGGGCTTGAGACTGATCACGCTCACGCTCCAGGGTATCCGCTGTCGATTTCAACTCTTCATTCTCTTCCTCGATGGACTCACCGACCTCGGCAAGCTTATCCGCTGAGCGACGAGCTTCCAGGGCTTTTTCTTCCGAGTCTGCACGCGCTGCTGATGCTTGGCGCTCGATCTCTCTGATCAAAGCTTCCGCCAGGGCATCGGGTAAAGTCACAACCTCTCTCTGAGCTTGTGGCTGTGTCTCTTTCCACCCCGTCAAATGCTTATGAATTGTGTTAGGTGAGCCTGTACCCAGCTCGTCGCGCACACGCTGAATCGTTGGGAGTTCTCCCTGGGAAACGAGCCTATCCGCAACTGCTGCGACTTCGTCGTAAGTGATGCCTTTTCTAGCCATTGTGATTCCTGTATTTTGTAGTGTATAACGTAGTGTATTTCATATCATACATAACACATTATACGATACAGATACGATACGCAAGTAATACTTTGCAATACACATAAAGTTTTCGCTAAAATGCTAATTAGCGAATTAGCGAAAGGTGAAAAATGATTATTTCAGTCGTAGCGCAAAAGGGTGGTGTCGGGAAAAGCTCGATTGCCCGAACGATAGCAGTGGAGTTCACGCGAGCAGGGTGGTCAGTGTTGCTGGCTGACATCGACAACAGTCAAGCGACTGCAAACAGGTGGTCTGAAAAACGGAGAAACATAGCCGGCATTAAACCGCAAATCACTACCGCGATTTACTCAACTGCTTCACTAGCCATTGAAGCCAGCTCGGAATACCAACTGACAGTTATTGACGGTGCACCCCACGCAACAATCGGAACAGCGGACGCAGCAGCTGCGTCAGACCTAGTTGTGATCCCTACGGGATCATCCATGGACGACCTGGAGCCTGCCGTCCTCCTTGCGAGCGAATTAGCTAATTCGCTAAATAGCGAAAAAATAGTTTTTGCTCTCTATAAGGTCACGAGTCCTGCACAAGCTCGCGAAAGCAGAGAGACACTGGAAAGTTACGGATTCGCAGTTTTACAAGGCGAGATTGGTGTTAAAACCGGATACATCGAAGCTTTTGATAGTGGTTTTTGTGCAACTGAAACAAAGTATCAGCATCTCAATGAAACGGCTGGCCTGCTTGTCCAGTCCATAGCAGATCGAATTAAGAAGGTGAAATGATGGCTAAAACACTTGGACTTGATATTGGGTCAGCACCAGAGCCAAAAACCTCCCAGGGAGCTTCTAAGAAGGTCTCTTCGAACACACAAAAGAGAGAGGCGGGAAAGCCAGTCGATCTCAATTTCAAAGTCAGCCCAGAATTTAAACGCGAATTCAAAACCTGGGCGGTATCACACGATCTGTCTCAGAAAGAGACCCTGGAAAAAGCTTTCAGTCTCCTTAAAAAGCACGGTGTCTGATCTTCAGAACACAGTAGGGCTTTGCCCTGGTACGAGCTGGAGTTGATTTCATCTTTACCAGGGCATCAATAGGGATAATTAAGAGAGTGAGATCAAGATTCAGGGTTTGTGCACGTAAATTCCATTTAAAGTATCCCTACCGGCACTTGCAGAGCAGTTTTTACACTTGTACTACTTTTGAAGCTTTATATTTTACTCTTCCTTTTAGTGCAAAGAGTCAAAGCTAAATGCTAAATATCAACTCCAATAGGGGGGGGGGGTGGCTTCGCCATCCTAGTAATACGCAGGCACATTTAATTTTTTAGAAGCTGAGAAACCCTCGCGGCTGTAACACCCAGTTTTTCCGCGATTTCTTTACCTTTGTACCCCTCCTTTTTGAGTTCTTTAGCTTGCTCTGCGCGAGATCGAGATCGAGCCTCATATTCTTCTCTTGTGACTGCTCCTGATTCGCGCCTGCGCTTCTCGTCGCGTGCTCTGTGTCTGCTTTTGGCTTCGTCAGGACTAATGATCGTGCGGAGCAGCTGCTGTTCATTCAAACTGATCTCAAAAAGATCAATGAGTGTGTCGTTTCGAGGGGTGTAGAGTGACGAATACTCTTGTCCGTTCAACACTACGGTTTCACCGTTCGCGTGTTGTTTCGACTTTTGGTAGAGCGTCGAGAGGTCGCCTGTGTCCATCTTCCAGTTTGGATCAAGTTGATACGCAAGCTGCTGCGCTTCCAGGTACATCTGATTTGGATTAGTCGCTCCGCTGAGAAGCAGAAAGTTGAGCTGCCAGAAGAGTGTTTTCATGCGCTCGCCTTCAACTACCCCGCCGCGTAGCTCTGTAAGCCTCCGAAGGTCGTGCAAGCGGTCCCATGCCAACTGATTGCCCGAAAAAGACCGCAGGCCAGTCGTGTTACGACCACCTTCAATAAGCTTGAACTGCCGCGCTTCACGCTTGTTCTTTGCTTCTTCGCGGAATGCCTGGATCTCTGCGCGACTGTACTCAAAAACTTGATCGCACATCGCATCAAATTGGTACCGATGTTGTTGATCGTGAAGTATGACTTCAACGAGCCGTCGAGATTTGCTGTTGTATGTGTCCACCAGGCGCAGCACGCGGCTCACGTCGCGAGCGACAGGGTCAGCACCGAGATCTTTAAAGGTCTCGATGAGTGTGCTTTGCAGTCGGTTCCAGCGGATTAGCGCCTTGCGCGGTAAGGTGTGTCCAAAGAGCCATTTTATCTGAAGGCCGCGACCGGAATACACGACCAGGTTGGGCAGTGGGATCTGGCGCTCAACACATCGAGCAAAGACCTGGTTCAGAACATAGTCGGGTGTCTTTCCGCGCAGGTTGTCGATTTTGTAGTAATCGAGATCGATAAATGCCAGACCAACGCGGAGCATGTTGACCGCACGACGGTTGGGTTTCTTGAATTCCGCCTGGCTGATCCATGAGTTACTGGTTCCGCTCCAGTGCTTCAGCACATCGGGCATATCACGGAGTAAAAAAGACTCTTGCTGCTTGATTGGATAGCCACGGGAGTTGATGCGTCCGGTGTCGTGCAGCACCGAAAAATACCCGTACTTCGAGATGTCATGGTAGGCGCTGAATTCATCTTCAGCGGTCATGCCTGGTAAGACTAGTTGTTCGGATTGCACGTCATGCTCCAGCTCCTTGCCATTGTTTTTAAAAGGCTCGGGAAACCGGAGAAGGTTGAGATATGGCGCTGTCGCGCTATAATAGAATTCTCCGGTCTAGTTTCTCCGCCCGCCAAAGCAAAGAATTCTCCGAGACCGCGACGACTGAAAGCTGGCAGGCTTTCAGCGTCCGACAGAACCCCGCGTTTGCGGGGTTCTGTCGTTTTAGTAATCCATTAATTTTACAATGCTTCCCTGTTTGTTTGCAAATAATTGAATTAAAAGGATTTTTTATATTGAAGAATCCTTTTTTTGTCAACAAATAAAACCCTACGCTAAATAGCGAAAACCTAAGACCTTCGGATAGCTGTCGCTTCGGATTCCCTCATCAACTCTCCATTACGCTCAACCCGAGTCATTCTCATTGTGTCAGCACCTTTGTGAGAAACCTCGAAAGTTACTTTGTTGAGTTCTTCATCGCGTCCCTGGAAGCATTCATGAAACGCTTTCAAAATTTCAACATTCCCTATCTCTTGAGCAGCTGGATGAGGGTTATTTCTTGGGCTCGGAATCGTAGCCGGGAATAAATAAATGCAAGGTGGCGGGAGTTCATGAGGGCCAACAATCGTCAATCGATCACTTTCGTCAGCTACCTTTGGGCATGGACGTCCAATTGTCCCGCAAACCATATCCCAGACGACCACACCATCAACCTGCTGACTGCGCGAAATAATTTCAGCACTCAGTCGTGTATGAATCCCCGACCAAGCATTATGCCGAGGATCTGCACCAGGATTTGTACAAACGCTCCAGACAATAAATTCTTGAGCATGGGGAGGGCGTTCAAAGATGTTGGTATTGTTGCCGTCAAGACACCCCTTTAACTCGATAATCGCCATGCGGCCACTATTGAGCGTGGCAGAATAATCATGGCGGTTGGCCTCTCCTGCGGAAGCCCACTCCCGAATATAACCTTCATCTTGCATATGGTTCAGCACACGGCTCACAAAATCTCGCTTTTCCCGCATCGTGGCTGAAAACTGCCCCCGAACGCGTTCTATGGCTCCACGAAACAGACCGGAATCATAAAACTCAGAATCAGATAGCCCATGATTACCAATTTGGTGGGCTTCGACTTTCAGAGCTTCAGCATAATCCATGATCTTTTCCCGAAGCTCTTTATTTTGCTTGCAGGGTATTATGCTCACGCAGCACTCCTATCCATTTGCTTTCTCTGTGTCACTAAAGGCTCCAAGAGATTTTCTGCCAAATATCGAACCACTGGTACCACCACTCCATCACCAGTCAGGTGATAAGCTTCGTTGTATTTTTCGGGCAGCACATAATCGTCAGGCAACCCCATCAACCTCGCAGTTTCACGAGTCGAGATGAGGCGGGATTTAACCTCGTTGCTATCCACTACCAAAATAAGCTGGCGACTGGATCCACCCGCAGGGGTGCGTAAACAACCAGCAACATCGTCAAACCGCACTTCCGCACGCTGCACTTTGTTTCCATCAACATCACGCCGAGTACGCTTATAAATGGTACCAACCATCCGGCGACCCGCTTTTTTAGCAGCCTCAACCTTGTCCAGGTTTACCCTAGTCATCATTGACAACAAACGCCGCGTATCGTCGTCCGAATGCCAATCGACACTTGCGGGATTGTCCTCAATCAGATCCGAAAAACGGGATTGCCTCAAGGGAGGCTCCGGGATATTCCACCAAACCCAATCTGTTTTCAGTTCGTCTGACAAGCGTCCATGAGCCGTGCGCACAGACTTTGTGTGCCAGGTGTCTGACGGAGTATTTCTAACCAGGTAATCAGGAATTTCGACGCTTTGATGGACGCCAACGACAAACAGGCGGGGGCGCGAATGCGGGACAAACAGCGCTGCATCCATCACGACGGCACCACAGCGATAACCAGCTGCCTGGAACGCCTCGCAAATTGCGGTGAAATCTTTTCCGCCATGAGACGTCAGGGTACCGCATACATTTTCCAAGGCGACCACATTAGGCTGACGATTTTCCCGACCGAGGTCAGTCATCAGCTGCCAAAATGGCCAAAACGTGCCTGAACGATCACCTTTAAGACCCGCACCGCCACCAGCCAGAGAAAGGTCCTGACAAGGAAAAGAGGCCCAGGCGAAATCTGCACCAACCGGCAAATCGTCCGTGCTGACGGCACGGACGTCACCCACCTTGAGGTGATCATCACCCCAGTTTTCGGCATACGATCTTGCTTTTTTGTGGTCGAAATCATTAGCAAACAAGCACGACCAAGAATCTCCAAGACCGGCTCTCACCATGCCCCCACCGGCAAAAAATTCGTAATACGCCCCAACAGGCGCTTGCTTGTTCCGAGGCTTACTCATCGCCGGATGCCTTCTTTGAAGACGAAAGAACCAACGGAAGCTGAAGCTCCTCATTGCGATAACGCTCAATAAACTCGCTGATCGCCTGACGTCCCAACCAGGCCATCGATACCCGGTGCTTTTTGGCGAGTGCAGACAGCTCTGCATACTCATCACAGGGCAGGTTAACGGTCATGCGCGATTTCGAAGTCATAGTCAGGATCCTGGCAACTTTTAATGCAATGTTATGCATGGTGCAGCACATTGCATCGTAAGATTAGTGGCCAGGTCCCGGGATGGCAAGAAAATTTAAGCAATCGTGACGGTCACGCCGCGAAAACCGACCGCCTGGCACGCAGAAAAAGCAGCGTCCAAGCTATTAAAGATGCGCACCTGGTCGGTGCCATGACGTTTTCGGTTGAGATCGAGGGTCACGGTCGCGCCGTTACGGCGGCGAAACTGGCAGCTCCAGCGCGGGGCGGGACCGGGTTCCAGGGGCGCGGATACTATTTCGGCGGCCATGAGGGTGCCCGCGTCAAACAACAGGCGTAACTGGTCGAGTCGCATAGTGAAGTTTTGTCCCTGCAAATCTGCAATTTGAGCCGAAAGAGTAACGCAAAACCGGGGAGTTGTCGGGGCGTGAGCGTCCGAGTGCGACGCTCGGTTTACCATAAGACCTGTTGTCGGCAGTAGGGGGCCTAAAACTGACAGCCCTCTACAACAAATGATCAATTGATCATTTGACGCCACTTTGCAAAATTTGGATAACAAGCGCCCTCACGGTCAATCCGCGCTCCGCGGCCTTCATCTTGACCTGGTAATGTAATTCTTCTGGGATCTCGACGTTCAAACGCTTACCGCGCTCACCTTCTCGGCCTTTGTCCGCCTGGCTGATAAAGCTACGAGCCTTGCTGGCAGACTCCTTCTTTTTCTTCAGTGACTGTAGGTTGCTCATTTGTTATCTCCCATCAGTGCCAACACCTCGAACAGCGTCTGACTGATTTCCTTTTTTGCCTTTTCGTCATCGGCTTC
>Ga0307964_1000722_pt1 | contig 15565 bp, 13 predicted proteins | sample OrgLakmetagen596_FD_201823 | JGI IMG/M metagenome (GOLD analysis project Ga0307964, IMG submission 201823) | Saline water microbial communities from Organic Lake, Antarctica - #596 | ecosystem: Environmental > Aquatic > Non-marine Saline and Alkaline > Saline | place: Antarctica: Organic Lake... | reverse complement strand
TTATTGGTTTTAGGACTGTAAATGATATAAAGAAAATGCATAGACTAAAAATAAAAAAACCTCAACTAATTAAAGTTAAGGTTTAAAAGGTGGTGCCTCCAGTACCACATTTTACTTATTCTATTCTTATCTATTTTTATTAAAACATCTTATAAACCTAATAATAACAAGGGCTTATAATTATTTAGATTGTATTTGAATTAGGTAAGGCATATATAAATACAGTCTTATTTGTACCCTTATTTGTACCCTTTTTGCTATATTTATATAAATTAGCAGCCATGAATACCAGTCAGGAACGCGTAAAAGGGACTACAAGATTTGCTTTCAAATCCATTAACAAACTTAAGGAAAACAAGAGTGAAGAATTTACGATCTATCTATTTTTCACCTACGGCAAAAAACGCTTAAAGTTATCCACAGGTCTTAAAACATGTTATAACGATTGGGATTTTTCTAAGCAAAGGTTTAAGAATAGAGTCCACATAAAAAAGAAAGATTCGAATAATACTACACTCACTAAACTTGAAGAGAGCATCCAAGAGGTTTACAACAATCTTTCAGAAGAAACTTCAGATATAACTCCTGCGTTCCTTAAAAACAGACTTCAATTAAAATTGAGAAATGAAGTTCCTAGGACCAAACAAGCTCAAAAACTTACCTTCTCTGAACTAGTTGATATTTTTATCAATTACAAAGAAGGAAATATAAAAGCTGTAACGCTTAGGTCCTATAAACAAGCTCAGAAGCACTTAAAAAGTTTTCAAAAGCATAGCGGTAAAGTTTATGAGCTGGATGAGATCACTTCCCAATTCCATAAAGATTTTGTCAAGTATCTTCAAACTGAAATGAAGTTTACTAAGAATACCATTGGCAAGCACATAAAGACGATTAAAACCTTTATGAATTATGCTTTGACAGAAGGCTACACCGATAATCAAAGCTTTAAATCTTCAGAGTTTAAAGTATCCAAGGAAATCACAACTGAGATTTACCTCAACGCTGAAGAAATCGAAGCTTTCAGAAACGAAGACTTGTCTAAATATCCAAAGCTATCTCATGCTAGAGACTTGTTTTTGATTGGCTATTATACTGGCCAAAGGGTAAGCGATTACAATAGTTTTAGCGAAGATGATATTCAGACTATTGATGGTGTGGATTACTTTGTTATTGTCCAGGAAAAGAACAAGAAACGGGGTAGAAAAGTATATTGTCCTATCACGACTGAGATTCGGGAAATAATGGATTTAAGGCATAATGGTTTACCACCTAAGCGCATACCAGATAAAGACATCAATGACTATATTAAACAAATCGGACAAATGCTTGATCTGGACAGCTTAAACAAAATGATTAAATGTGAGTATACTAAGGCAGGAAAAGAAGTCGTTGAAATCCTTCCAAAACACCAATTAATCAAATCCCACACGGCCAGAAGAAGTTTTGCAACCAATATGTATAAAGCAGGTATGAATGTCTATGATATTATGCTTTTTACAGGGCATACAACCGAAAAAGAATTTTATAAGTACATTCGTATAAAGGACGAAGAACGTGTCTCTCACGTGCTTAAAAGTGGATTTTTTAATGTCTAGTAACTAAACCATCTGTAACCAATTATGAAAACTAAATCCGAAAAAATTGTAGATGAAATCTTAGAGAAAATCAAAGCTTACAATGAGCTTATTGAAAATATAGAACAAGAGCTGAGAATTGATGTTATGAATGGAGCACCTTATGATCCAGCAATTGATATCAAAAAAGATTATGAAGAACTTGAAATAAAATCTTTCGTCAACGATAAAATTAAAGAGCTTCAAAAATCATCACTTAAGGAAAACTATTATTTCTTTGACTGTTCTTTTGAGGTCTATAAAAACCATTACCATAAAAGGAAAATAAAATTTATAGCTAATAATATAGATGTTGATGAAGCTGATTTTATAAAAGAAGAGCTTTCATCGAGGATCAATAAAAATCGAGGAAGAAGATTAAAACCAGACCTTAATGATATTTCTTACCATAATTTTATTGATTATAATATAAGTATCATTAAACCTGAAGAGAAAAAAATTGAATTTCTAATTAATGAATTGAGTTTTCTAGGCTGGGATGCTTACTTAATAGATGATGAGGGTTGTGAACCATGTCATTATTACTTCGAAAAAAACTCAAATTATGGAAACGTAGTAGATAACAATACACAGTCACTAGAATTCAAAACATCTAAAGAGTTAAACGATTTTATTTGTTCAAAAATCTTTGAAATAAATGAACTACAAGATACTGTTGGTGAAGATATAAGGGAAAGGCTTGATCATGGTGAAGAAGATTATTCAGTTTTATTCGATGAAAAAGATGCATATGAAAAGGAAGTCAAATTGAAAACAGAAATTGTAGAAGAAAAGATTGAGGAACTCTATTACAAGTCGTTAGAAGATAATTTTTATTTTTTTAATTGCCCATTAAAAGTCTATAAAAATACTGTAGATAAAAGATTTACTGAGTACAAAGAAAAATTTGTCGATAATGATGCTTGCGATTTTCTGGATGACGAGTTACTCAAAATTCAAAATCCGAAGTACAATGCAGTTTTATTTTATAATGATCAAAGAATAGATTATTCTAGGTATACATTTCATTGCACAAAAATTTTTCAAAGTTCAAATTCTAAAAAAAACGTCTACTTAATGGATGCGCTTAAAAGAAGAAATGATCTAATCGATATACTTGAAACTACTAAAAGCGATGAAGAGGAAGTTATTAAGACTTCAATAGAAGAAAAAACCAATAGCATCAATGATAGTTCAGTCGATCAAGATCTTGATCAAAACATTGATTTTCCCAAAGACATTTTTATAAATCAAAAGCATTATCAGTATTATATGGATTGCTTAAGATACCTGAATGCAATAACAGAAGAAAAAGAAACACAAAGAGGTTTTTCGGCGATTGCTCATGCTGTTTTTAAAAACAAAGACTTTCAAGATTATATCTTTAAAGTCAATACTCCTTTAAAGAACTACATTAAATTCTTAACAGAAGAATTTAATTTTAATAAAACATCCAGGTTATCTAATCATTTAAACCATGAAAATTCAGTATCTAAATACACTTCTGATTTTGACATAAAAGAGCTTTCGAATAAAAAAGAATAAGTTTAGAATAATCTGAATAAAAAAGAATTTTCCAAGAATAAAGTAAAATTTTCGCAGAACATAGCGTAATAAGCCTCTTCTCAAATTTGTTGACATAATCTTAAACCCATTAAGTCATGTCAGACAAAATCATCACTACACAAATTCACGGAATCACTCCAGATGAATTTAAAGAAAGCATCTTAAAAGATATAAGAGAAGAACTCAAAAAGTTATCTCTCAATTTCCAACCACAAATTCCTTCAGAATATGTCACCCGGAAGGAACTTTCCAAAATCCTTAAAGTTTCTGTGATCACTCTTGCAGACTGGGAGAAAAAAGGAGTCATTAAAAGTTATCGTATTGGGAATCTCGTCAGGTACAAACGTGCCGAGTTAGATCATGCACTTGTTGAACTCAATAAAACAAGTAAGTAGTATGGATCCTAAAATAGAATTCTCGATAGCAGATTGGAGAAGTATCATAGCAAGATTTGAAAGAGCCGTTAAAACTCTGGAAGTAAAGCTAAAGGATAATTCAGAAATCATCATCCTGGATGATGTTGACCTACAACAGATTTTTAAAGTCAGTGCGCGTACTACAAAAAGATGGAGAGATAAAAACCTTATAGCTCACTCTCGCATTGGAAACAAAATCTTCTACAGAATGTGCGATATACATTCATTCCTAAACGATAATAGTTCATCCTCAAAAAAGAAATAAAATGAAAACGTCCATACCAGTAACCGAATACACAAACTTTATAAAAACAGGAGAAATTTCACTTCAAGAAGCCTTAAGTAAAATCAGAAACGGATGTTTTAAAACAGAAGTGGAAGAGCTCAGAACATTATTATATCAAGGCAGTAAAGACCAATACGACGAAAGGAAAAAGGAATTACTAGCCTTTACGGTTCAAGGTACTTTTAAAAATAAGAGAGATAGTGAACACATCAAAGACTACAATAAGCTGATAATTCTGGATATTGATAAAATAGATACAGACCAAATTGATGTTCTAAAACAGAAAGCAAGTTTGGATACTCATACTTACGCTTGCTTTAAAAGTCCGAGCAATCAAGGACTTAAAATCATTGTTCCAGTTAATTCTGAACTCGATCAACATACCGAAGCCTTTCGACAAGTAGCTAACTTTTATGGTAACCTGTTAGGTGTGGAAATAGATGAATCTGGGAAAGATGTGTCGAGGTTATGTTTTTACTCATACGATCCAGATATACATATCAATGAACATGCAAGAGTTTTCGTAATTCATAAAGAAGTTGAGAAAAGTAAAAGTGAAGCAGTCGATAATGCTACCTTACTTTCATCTTATGAAAGACTTACTAGATGCAAAGAGTTTACTGAAAAATTAAATTCTTATCATGAAGGCAACAGAAACAACTTTATTCACAAACTTGCTTGCAATGCTAACCGCTGGGGAATTAACGAGCAAGACACCTTGGAATATTGCTTATCTAGCTTTGATTTAAACGTAAAAGAAATAAAAACTACAGTCAATAGTGCTTATAAAAATAACCATAGTGAACATGGGAGCTTTGCAAATGTTGCAAACATTGCAACTTCTCATTCTGAAAACATTCTTCACTCAAAAGAAGATGCACTTTTTAATATGCCGTATTTACCAGATGAAGTTTTTAATAATTTACCTGGAATATTATCAAAGGGCTGTGAAGCTTTTTCAGATAGAAGAGAAAGAGATGTGTTTTTTACAGGAGCGATAACAGTACTAAGCGGTTGCTTGCAAACAGTTTCAGGCGGTTACAGAGGAAAGATTCACTATCCAAACCTATTTAGTTTCGTAATAGCTCCAGCGGCAAGTGGTAAAGGGGCAATTACCTTTGCAAAGGACTTAGGCCAGAAATATCATGACAAATTAGTTAAGGAAAGCCAAGCTGAATATAAAAGATACCTTATTGAAGAAAAAGAATATAAAAAACAGCTAAGCAATAAAAAGATAGATAGCTCGCAAATAGAACCTCCTGAAGAACCTCCCTTTAAAGTGCTTTTTATTCCGGCTAACAATAGTAGTGCAAGGGTGATCCAACAATTACAAGAAGGAGAAGAAAAAGGGATATTTTGTGAAACTGAAGCAGATTCAATGGGTAATGTTCTCAAACAAGATTGGGGAGGATATTCAGATTTGCTTAGAAAAGCATTTCATCACGAGGCTATTTCTTACAGTCGTAAAACCAATAAAGAATGGGTAGAACTCAAAAAGCCTAGATTGTCAGTTGCATTAGCGGGTACACCTAGTCAGGTCGGCAATCTAATTTCATCTGCAGAAGATGGTTTATTTAGTAGGTTTTTATTCTATACGTTCAAAACAGAGATTGAGTGGATAGATGCAGGAGAAACTGCCAATGGTATTAATCTAACTGAGCATTTTGATAATTTAGGTTATGATGTTTTACGACTTATAGAATTCTTAGAAATACAACCCGATATTAGTTTTAAACTTACATTATCACAATGGCAAAAAATAAATGAATATGGTCGGGAATGCCTTATCAGCATAGCAACTTTTGTAAGCGAGGATATGTCAAGTACTGTAAAGCGTTTAGCAATCATAGTGTTTAGAATAGCAATGATTATAACAGTATTAAGATATTACGACAATGGTGAGACTGATACCACATATACAGCCACAGACGAAGATTTTGATATGGCATTGAGCATAGCCAAAGTATATCAGGAACATTCAGTATTCATGTTCAAAGAATTACCGAAACAAGGCAAGGTAACTGATGAAGTCGTAAGAAGGTTTTACGATAAGTTGCCTGCGAAATGTCAACGCAAAAAAGCCATTGCGATAGCAGAAGAAATGAGCATTAAAACACGTACAGCAGATTTATATTTACAAAGGTTATGCAAATTCAAATACCTGAAGAAAGTGAAAAATGGATTTTACAATAAACTGTTATGAGCTTGCAAACATTGCAAGCTTTGCAAGAGTTTCAGGATTAATTACATTTTATTTCTATGAATTAATATCTTTCTAACCTCTTGTCGATTTCATTTTTAAATTTGCGGTCAGGCGATAAGAATAAACCCCTAAAAAACCTTGATGGTATCCATTTAGAATATTTATTACCGTCTGTTACTCTGAATAAGTTTTTTTCTTGATCTATTTGGAATTTATACTCGCCTACTTCTCTTAGACTAAGAATCATTTCTTTTATTTTTTATGAATATGTTATTGCAAGATTATCTTACAATAATATAAAAGGTTTATATTATCCAATCTTAATCTCTAAAGTGTTTTTAAAAATTTAAAACATTTATATCATAAAACCTTATTTTAGATTTTTTATTGAAATACAACTTTCATATCTCAATTTTTGAATAAGAAATTATTAACTAATCAATGACCTCATCCGAAATACAAGAAAAAGTAAAGCAACTAGTCAAAAACTTTAATAAAGAAAGTTTTATATACGATTTACTCCGTGCCTACGGCATCTCTAAAACATCCATTACCAGACTTCAAAAAGGCGATTTCAATTTAGCTAAAAACGAAGGTGAAATTCTTTACAAAAAGAAACTCTTTTTCAAAGAAGTGGAAGGTGATAACTTGATGGCTTTGGTAGAGGATTACAGCAAAGATGAAAACCTAAAACACAATCCGCGTTTTATCATCATCACCAATTACAAAGACCTAGTAGCCAAAGACACCCGCACCAACAAAAACTTGCAGGTCGCTATTGCAGACTTACCCAAAAACCATACGTTTTTCCTACCATGGGCAGGTCAGGAAGTCTATCAAGCCAGTAATGAAAATGAAGCCGATAGAAAAGCATCCTACCGTATGGCAAAGCTATACGACATACTTATTGAAGAAAATCCCACTATTTTAGATGATGGTATACATGGTCTAAATTTATTTTTCTCAAGATTGCTATTTTGTTTTTTTGCTGAGGACACAGACATCTTCCCTATTGAAGGAATGTTTACCAACACCTTAATGCAACACACCCAAAAAGACGGTAGTGATGTAGATTTGTTTCTAGATAAATTATTTAAAGCCTTAAACAACAAAGACAATAGCAAAGAGCAAAATTACATTAGTCAATTTCCTTATGTAAATGGAGGTTTGTTTCAAGATGAAATACCTATTCCAAAATTCAATAAAGAAGCACGAAACATATTAGAAGAAAGTGGCGATTTAGATTGGAGCCATATCAACCCAGATATTTTTGGGTCTATGATTCAGGCGGTAGTTAATCCAGACCAACGGGGTAATTTGGGTATGCACTATACTTCTGTACCCAATATCATGAAGGTGATTAAACCTTTGTTTCTGGATGAACTCTACGAAGAACTAGAAAAAGCCAAAGGCAATTCCAAAAAACTAAGAGCTTTATTAAAACGCATCTGCCAACTCAAAATATTCGACCCTGCCTGTGGGAGTGGTAACTTCCTGATTATTGCGTATAAAGAATTACGAAAACTAGAAATAGAAATTTGGCAAGCTATACTAGACAACGAACCCCAACAAAGTTTTATTTATTCTGAAATTAATTTGACTCAATTTTATGGTATAGAGATAGACGACTTTGCACACGAGATTGCGAAGCTATCTTTGTGGTTGGCAGAACACCAAATGAATAAATACTTTGAAAGCCAATTAGAGCAAGGTCAATCCAAACCTATTTTACCTTTAAAAGCCTCAGGCAACATTACCCACGCCAATGCCACAAGAGTAGATTGGGAGCAAGTTTGCCCTAAAGCACAAGACGATGAAATTTATTTGTTAGGGAATCCACCTTATTTGGGGTATGCTAGACAAAACAAAGACCAAAAAGATGACATGAAATTGGTTTTTTCTAATTTCAAAAACTATAAAAAATTAGACTATATAACCTGCTGGTTTTTGAAAGGAACTACTTTTATAGCTAAAACAAATAATAAGGTTGCATTTGTTACGACCAATTCAATTACGCAAGGTGAACAAGTAGCTATCTTATGGCCAAACATATTCAATAAAAATATTGAAATAGCTTTTGCTCATACATCTTTTAAATGGGAAAATAATGCCAAGGGAAACGCTGGCGTTTCAGTAGTCATAATTGGTCTACAAGATGAAAATTCAACAAGTGAAAAGATAATTTACTCAGAAACTACAAAACAAGTCGCTAAAAACATTAATCCTTATTTGGTTGATAGTAGAAATATTTTTTTAAAAGGTATAAATTCATCAATATCTAATTTACCTGAAATGGTAATAGGAAGCAAGATTAGCGACAATGGTAATTTACTTCTCACAAGTGAAGAAAAAAACAAGGTTCTAGATACAGCGCCAGAAGCATCTAAGTTTATTAAAAAATACATTGGTGCAAGAGAATTCATGAAAGGCATTGATAGATATTGTATTCTTGTAGACGATGCTGATTTTGAAGAAGCGAATTCTATTCCGGAATTGCAAAATCGATTTGAAAGAGTAAAACAATTTAGACTAAATAGCAAAAAAGTAGCGACACAAAAAAAAGCAGATACACCGCACCGTTTTGATGAAGATAAATACCAATCGTTAGATTCTATATTCATACCTCAAACTGGTTCTGAAAGAAGGGAGTATTTACCCCTAGGCTATATGAATAAAGATTATGTTATCTCAAATGCTGCAAGAATAGTTTATAATCCCAATGCTTGGTTATTTGGCATCTTATCTTCAAAAATGCATATGATTTGGGTGCGAGCAATTGCGGGAAGATTAAAAATGGATATGCAGTATTCAAACACCCTTTGTTACAACACATTTCCCTTCCCAGATATAAGTAAAGTAAAAAAAGCCAATATAGAAGAAAATGTATTTGCCGTTTTAGAAGAACGAGAAAAGCATCCCGAGAAAACCATGGCAGAATTGTACGATCCCAATAAAATGCCAGCTGGCTTACGCCAAGCCCATAAAGACCTAGATGAGGCCGTAGAGCGTTGCTACCGCCTCCAACCCTTCGATAACGACACACAGAGATTAGAGTATCTTTTTAAAGAATATGAAAAGATGATAGTTACAGATACTTTGTTTCAGAAGCAGAAGAAAAGTAGGAAGAAGAAAAAAAGTAATACCTAGATAACCATGGCAAAAGACTTAACAAAATCAGCAATAGACCGTCAAAATATTTTAAATAACCCAGAAATTATACAAAAAATTCAGGACTATTTTGGGATATCTGGTATGGATTATAACGGTCAATTTTGCTTTACAACAGCACAAATTGCAGACTTTTTTGGAGTTAGTACTAAAACAATAAAACGGTATGTAAACAACTCTGAAAAAGAATTAGAACATAATGGCTACTGTGTATTGAAGGGTAAAAAATTGAAAGAATTTAAAACACTTTTTTCTCACTTAATCTATAAGGATATAGAAGATAATTCACAGGGGGACATTGATGTCCCTCTGTCGAGTGATCTAACTGATAAACAGAAACTTAGCAGATTAAAAGCCCTAGCAATATTTAATTTCAGAACACTTTTAAATATTGGAATGTTATTAACAGAAAGTGACCGGGCGAGAGTTCTTAGAAGTGCCATTTTAGACATAGTAATCGAAAATTTAAACTCTAAACTAGGGGGTTCGGCAAAATTTATAAATCAAAGAGACGATGAGTATTTAATTGCAAAACTAAGGGAGCCTAAATATAGAAAAGAATTTACAGATGCATTACGTGATTATTTAGATATGGGGGATTTTAAATACAGCCTTTATACCGACACTATATATCAAGCAATTTTTAGGGAAAATGCAAAAGAATACAAGGAAGTTTTGAAGCTTGAAGAAGCTGAAAATCCAAGAGAAACAATGTATGCTGAAATACTAAAATTAATAGCATCATTTGAAAAAGGTATTGCAGATGAAATAAAGAAACATGCAGAAAAAATAGGACGTAAACTCAAACCATTCGAATTAGATGGAATTATCGAAGACTTTTCTAAACAAAGGTTCTGGCAACCTCAACTTGAAGATGCTAGAGTTAAGATGTCAACTCGTGATTATGGTTTTAGAGAAGTTGTTCATAAGAAATTAGAAGCCTATATAGATAGTATTAGCGCAAGCGATTATCAAAAATTTCTAGGTGATCAAAGTAAATCACTACAAGAAAGAATTGATCAAAATATAGAAACGTTCAAAAGACTTAAAGAAAGATAAACTATATGTTGTTCAAATACTTCGACGCAAATCATGGGATAGAAGTTCATGATGCTATAATAGAAAAATCTGGAGGTCTTAGCGGTATTATAAATTTAGGTCTATTAGATAGTACCCTTAGCCACGTAAAAAATGACTCTTATTATCCTGAAATTGAAGATAAAGTAACGCATCTATTTTATTCAATAAATAAAAACCACTGTTTTAATGACGGCAATAAAAGGACAGCAATTGCACTTTCAGCTTATCTTCTAGAGATAAATGGATTGGATAGTAAAATTGATTTGTTTATTAAAAGAATGGAGAATATAACAGTATATGTTGCTGAAAATAGAATAGATAAAGAATTACTTAAGGAACTAATTTCTTCAACAATTTATGAATATGAATATAATGAAGAACTTAAATTGCAATTGTTTAATGCGTTAAGCTCATAATTAATATAATATTATTATAAAGTAGTAATTAAAAGGAGACTAAAATTGTTATTCTATCCTTATCAAGATAAATTGAAATAAAAAGCTATGCCAGACTTAGTCAACGTAAAATACAAACAAACAGGAAAAAGCAAGAAAACCAATAAAATGGGTATGCGAGAGATGCAGGAACGAGCTTATGAAGCTCGCTCAGCTCAATACCTGTTAATCAAAGCACCACCAGCATCAGGCAAGTCAAGAGCATTAATGTTTATAGGTTTAGACAAATTACGTGAACAAAGTCTTAAAAAAGTAATTGTAGCAGTTCCAGAGCGTTCTATTGGTAGTTCATTTGCTCCCACTAAGTTAAAAAAGTTTGGTTTTTATGAAGATTGGAATCCCAATCCAAAATACAATTTATGTACGCCTGGTAGTGAAAAATCTAAAATTGATGCTTTCATGAAGTTTATGAATAGCAATGAGGAGATTTTAATTTGTACTCATGCCACACTTCGCAATGTTTTTGATGCTTTAGATGAAAAGGTATTTAATAATACAGTAATTGCCATAGATGAATTTCATCACGTTTCTGCCGAAGGCACAAACCGTTTAGGAAGTGTGCTCAATTCAATAATGACTAAATCGACAGCACATGTTGTGGCGATGACTGGTTCATATTTTAGAGGTGATAGCATTCCTATTTTATTACCCGAAATAGAAGCTCAATTCATAAAAGTAAAGTATGATTATTATGAGCAATTGAATGGTTATGAATACTTAAAGTCATTAGGTATTGGCTATCATTTTTACCAACGTAAATATACTTCTGCTATACATGAAGTGTTGGACGAAAACAAGAAAACCATTGTTCACATTCCAAGCGTAAATTCAGGGGAATCCACCAAAGAAAAATATGAAGAAGTTGGTAAGATTATTGAAACCATCGGAGATTTAGAATACCAAGACCCAGAAACTGGTGTGCTTTATGTAAAGTCAGATAAAACAGGAAAGCTTATTAAAATAGCTGATTTAGTCAATGACGATCAAAAAGCAAGAGATAAGATTCAAAACTATCTGAGAAATATTAATTCGGCAGATGATATTGATATCATCATTGCTTTAGGAATGGCAAAAGAAGGTTTTGATTGGCCTTATTGCGAACAGGCTTTAACGGTTGGTTACAGGGGTTCACTAACTGAAATTATTCAGATTATAGGAAGAGCAACCCGAGATAGTGACAATAAAACTCATGCCCAATTTACTAATCTAATCGCACAGCCAGATGCAGAAGATGATGAAGTAAAAATATCGGTCAATAACATGCTGAAGGCCATTACAGCTTCGCTTTTAATGGAACAAGTTTTAGCACCAAATTTTAAATTTAAAGCCAAATATGATGATGATGAAAATGAATATGAAGAAGGAAATGATAAAACAAACCAAGTCAACGAAGATGAAAATACAATTCATATAAGGGGTTTCAAAGAACCTTCAACAGCTAAAGTATCTCAAATCATAGAATCTGATTTAAACGATTTAAAAGCTAGAATTCTTCAAGATAATGACATGCTAAAAGCTATGCCAAGCGAAAGCTTAGAGCCAGAAGTTATCAATCAAGTTTTAATTCCAAAAATCATCAAAGAAACCTATCCAGAATTATCAGATGAAGAAGTAGAAGAAGTAAGGCAACATATAGTAGTAGATTCGGTTATCAAAAACGGTACTATTGAAGAACAAGGGAACAGAAAGTTTATAAAAATGGCAGATACCTTTGTCAATATTGATGATATACACATCGATTTGATAGACAGTATTAACCCATTTCAAAAAGCCTTTGAAATATTATCTAAATCGGTAACCACAAAAGTGCTTAGAACCATCCAAGAAACCATAGATGCTTCAAGAATACAAATGACAGAGGAAGAAGCTATTATTCAATGGCCTAAAATAAAGGCTTGGGTGCAAAAAACAGGTAAAAATCCAGATATAAAATCCTTAGATCCCAAAGAAAAAAGAATGGCTGAAGCCGTTATATTTATCAAAGAGTTAAAACGTAAACGAAGCAAGAATGCCTAAAAAGAAATTAAGCATAGAAGATATTTTTGAAGATGATGATTTAGGGATTTTAAAAGATAACAAATCATCAAATCAATCCAAAACATCAGATACGCGTTTAGTTGAATCCTTTGAAGAAATTAATGCATTTATCGATGAAAATAATCGTGAACCTGAGCAAGGTAATGGTATCACTGAAATGCGCTTATATTTAAGATTGAAAGGCTTTAGAAACAATGACAAGAAGAAATTTGCTTTAAAAGAAATAGACAGGCACGATTTACTATTTACACCTAAAAAACCAGAATCCATAGATGATATTCTGAATGATGACATTGATATTTTAGATAATGAAGAGGGAGATGAAAGCATCTTTGATTTTAAACATACTCCTAAAGAAAGAAAAGAATCAGATTTTGTAGCCCAGCGTAAGCCTTTATCAGATAAGGAATTCGAAAAATATGATAAGCAATTTAGAAAAATCCACAAAGAATTAAAGCTAGGTTTGCGTAGTTTAAAGTCTTTTAAAAATATAGAAAAAAACTTAATTGAGGGAAAATTCTATATTCTGGACGGTGTAATGCTTTATTTAGAAGTCGGGGATACTTCAGAAGCTGTAAGAGAAATTAGTGAGCGTATTAGAAAAGATGTGCGAACCAGAACTGTATTCGATAATAGTACTTACAGCAATATGTTTTATAGATCTTTAGGTAGACAACTTTATAATAATGGTCGAATAATTACAGATTTGCAAAAAGATAGTGAAAAGGAATTGTTCACCAATTCAGCACACCTAGAAAATGAAGATAAAGATACAGGCTGGATATATGTATTAAAATCTAGATCTGATAACCCTGCAATTAAAGAAATAAAGAATTTACATAAAATAGGTTTCTCTACAGTTCCTGTTCAAAAGAGACTAGTAAATGCAAACAAAGAAGCAACTTACCTAAATGCAGATGTTGAGTTAGTAGCAAGTTTTAGATGCGTAAACATCATCACACAGAAATTCGAAAACTTAATCCATAAGTTCTTTAAAAATGCTCAGCTTCAAATTGACATTTACGATAAAAACAAAAACAGAGTAACCCCAAGAGAATGGTTTGTAGTACCCTACGATATTATTGAAAGAGCAATAGGCTTATTTAATTCAGGGGATATTTTGAACTATCATTATGATTTTGAAAATGAGAGAATAGTTAAGCGAAGTTAATAGAGGTGCTAAAGCTGCCAAATAAAAGCGTTTTTGTTTAAAAGTATTACACTGTATTAATGCCATATATAGATAAAACACCAACTAAAAGAATTGAATACCGGAGTGAAAATCTCCGTGTTTCAAGAACTGGTGGTGTGTCTGCGAAAAAAACTATTTCAAAAGATGGTTATGGAGCAACTATAAACACCAATAATGGAGTTAGGCTTCACAAACACCTTTTTAAAGGAGCAAGAGTTGGTTTACAGAATGGCAATTTTCAATTTATTGGTAGATACAAAAATGGCCCTTTTAATTTAAATGTATCTAAATCGGGGGTTAGTACATCAATTAAAAACAAAAGAGGTTCGTATAATCTATTCAAACCAAACTATTCTAGCTTTAAAATGGCTGGCATTCAATTAAGAGGTAAAAACGCAGCAATACTACAACTCATTTTTATGCTATTTCAATTGAGTATTAATCTTATTAAGTTGTTCTGGCATATTACTGTAAATGTGTTATGGTTTGTATTCTTGATATTGAAATGGTTTGTAGATTTTTTTAAAGGCTTTTATAATAGCTTGATAAACAAGAATATATAATATAAGCATAAAAACAAAATTCAAATTTTTTATCTTATATTAAGAGTCTCATATGCAACTTTAGTAAACCCAATATATTGTAAAAAGACTTGCGTATGATATATTATTGTATATTTTTGAATTAAAAATATTAATGAACCCTACTAAAATTACACCTGATAGGATTAAGGATTCAATAATAGAGCTAAAGGTTTCGTTTTCACAAGAATTTGTTCTAATACTTGCACATTTAATAAAATATTCATCAGCGACAAAGTATTATAAATACACTCTATCTAGTAATCAACAAGGGAATAATTATTTGTTTTATAATGACACTATAAAATTTCAGATTACAGAACAAACAATTGCCATGAATTGTAACAAAAAATATAATTCTTGGATATTTTATTTTAAAGAAGTATCAAAGCTTTTAGACGTAATTAATGAAATTGATGATAAGTTATTATTTCAAAAAGTAGGTGTTAGATATGTAAGTTCTTACTTAGAAACTGACTTGAGAAGTATATTAAAATTCAATTTTAGTTTCAATTTTCCTAATATTTCGTCTGATAAATTTAGTTTTGGGAATGAGTTTGAGTACAAATCCTCAAAAGTGTTTATGTCTTTAAGAAACAAAATTTCGGAAATTAGCTATGAAAATAAACCCGTACTGACTTCTTATATAGATATAGATATTATAAACGATAAATTAGACTTAGATATATTTGAAGTTCGTAAACAAATAGATACCCAACATGATATTGAAAAAGATATATTTTTTGGTATTTTAGATGAAGATTATTTAAAAAGTTTAAATCCAGTATACTAGCATGATACTAAATCCTACACAAAACCGAGTTACAAAGCAAACTTATTTAGATAATAGGTTAGATTCTGCTGGTATTATTTACCATGATTTTTCAAATAAAAATGTAAATACAGAATTCTTAAATTCAGGTCTTTTAAAAGATAAAATTCGTCGAAATCCAGTTGATGTAAGCTTA
>Ga0307964_1000717_pt1 | contig 15626 bp, 15 predicted proteins | sample OrgLakmetagen596_FD_201823 | JGI IMG/M metagenome (GOLD analysis project Ga0307964, IMG submission 201823) | Saline water microbial communities from Organic Lake, Antarctica - #596 | ecosystem: Environmental > Aquatic > Non-marine Saline and Alkaline > Saline | place: Antarctica: Organic Lake... | reverse complement strand
TTTGTAAGGGGTTACCAGCTATTTTGTAAAAATAGCGATAACCTGAACAGAATCTGTAAGATTAGCGAGCCCAGAAAATAACGTAGTATATTTTCTGCGGACTTGTGACGGAGCGAAAGTAACACTAAAATAGTCTTTATGGACTCGTATCATTAAACGCTCAGGCTTATGCCTGAGCGTTTTTTGTGCTATGTTGCATATAGGGAGGAAGGGGTCATGCAGACTGATATTAGGAACGTTCTATGCATGTTGGCTGTAATTTTTGCTGCGGCTTTGGTGTGGTTTGACTACCCAAGAACGAAAAGCAGGTCAGCTGATATGGGGCTATTGCTGGGAGTGTTTGAGTCTCGTTCTAGGTCAGAAACTGCAGTTATGGTGTCAGTGATTACTTTTGGTCTACTGTCGTCTTTTGGTAAATCAATCAGATAACCGGATACAAGTGTGTATCCGGTTTTTTACTGCTTAAAATAATCGTTAACCGTTTGATAGTCCTGGGGTATACTACGGGCATGATTTTTGATTTTCCGCTAGCTTCCCGCAAACGCAAAGTAGCTTTTTTGCTAACATTTATGACCCTGGTAGTTATTACGCTCGGTCGACAAACCGGGTATCTGGGGACGTACGTACCAATCGAGCTCTGGCAAGTAGCAACGGTTTATTTGGTAGCTAGTATTGTTCTGAATTTAGTGCGGTTTTTTACGATTACTGCGTATCGTAAGCGTAGTCAACTACCGGTGGGCGAGCGAGACAACTTTGTTTTAGGAGTTGATTCGCTGGTGGCTCTCATCGTGTTTGTGGTTACTGCCATGAGCTTGTTTAGTATTTTTGATGTTGCTATCCAAACATTCCTGACCTCTATTAGTTTGTTCGCCGTAGCGCTGGTGTTGATTTTCCGAGACTACATCTCTAACTTTCTTGATAGTTTTCGGTTGATGTTTTCGACTGATTTCCAAATCGGTGACTATATAAAAGTAAGTGAATTTACCAAAGGATTCGTCACTGATATTTCGTTCCGGGCCACTAAATTAAAAACTGATAATGGAGACATTTTGTATATCCCAAACACCAAACTGATCACTAGCGAAGTGGTTAATTTCAGTAAGACTAAGTTCAAGCGAATCGCTGTTCCGTTCACCGTCCCGACCAGCTCTGTCATCAATGTCACAGCCTTTGAAGAGGGGCTAAAAAGGGGTCTACAAAAGGCCATCCCTGATCTAGTAAAAGAGGAGAAAATGTATCTAAAAATCACTAATATTAACGATTGGCAAACCGTATTTAGTTTTGAGGTGTCGGTAGATCACTATAACTTTTCAATCGAGGAGCGAGTCGCAAAGCTTGTCTACCAGTTGGTACTTAGCGAACAGGCTGGGGTACAGCTACCAGAAACAGTTATTTTACGTAAGTAACTAGTTTGCCATTGACCCACCATTGATGGTTATTAACATAATGATACAATGTATCCATGAACGATCACGAGTCACCAGACAGACACAATTCTTTTGAAGAAAAGCTCGCCAGAGGAATCGGTAATGCCGATTCAGTTAAAGAGATGGTAGATGCCGTTACTTTATTTTGCGAGGCGGGTGGCAAAATTACATCTTCAAACGATGAAGAATACCAACTGCAACAGCTAATAGACGGTATACAATTAGGTCCAGGTAATCATCTTACTCGAAAATATGGCATACGAGAACGCAGGCAAGAATTGCACGAAGAGCAAGAAACCTTTGAGTTGACTGAACAGGATATAGAGGCTTGTGACAATTGGATACAAGACCAGTGTCCAGAGATTGTGCTGCAAGATGCAGACACGCTACATAATCGGTTGCAGGAGCTTATGCATCACGTAAGAAACGTGGAGGGTAGCGCTTTTCCTAAATACGAAACCAGAATCAAACAATGGATGGAGCTGACCAAAACGCTGCAATCAAACAAAGCCAACGGTCGCGCCGTCATTGAGTCAATGTATCCACCGGAGGTGTGGAAGGCTGTGATGGGTTGAGTTAATTAAGACAGAACAACTTGTACATATAGACATTGATCACCGGTTTGCTTTATGACATTCCAATAATCTAGTGTCCAGATGAAGAGTTGATGACTCGTGATATACTCGCAATAATTATTCTGTATGGCTGTCGACCCCCTTGCAATTCTATTTGGCAACGCTGCACGCGTTAAATTACTGCGGTTTTTCTTGTTTAACCCGTCGAAGGAATTTTTATTTGATGATATTAGCAAGCGCGCCCGACTAGTACGTCGGACTGCTCGTACCGAAATGACTTCGCTCGAGAAAGCCGGCGTGATCAAACAAAAAACTATTTACATTGAGCAAGAGGGGCACACCAAAAAGGTAAAAGCCATTGCCTACACCCTCAATAAAGATTTCCCCGAGCTAGCCGCCCTGCAGACGTTCCTGTTTGAAACAGCGCCAATTGATGGCAAGAACTTACTCAAACATTTACGGGCCGCTGGGACACTCGACTTTGTTGGGATTTCTGGCGTGTTTGTGCGCGATTTCGAACAAAGACTCGATGTGATTCTGGCTATGAAGAAGTTTTCGCAGACAAAAATTGAAAAAGCGATCCGTGGTCTCGAGGCCGAAGTTGGAATCGAAATCAGATTTGCCGCCATGAGTTCAGAAGACCTGATTTACCGCGTGGGGATGTACGACAAGCTCACTAGAGACTTTTTCGACTACTCGCATCAGGTGCTGGTAGACCGGATTGGGGTCAAAGATGAGGTGATGAACAACAGCCGACGAAACTAACCAGACCACATAATAATGTCAATACCACCCTGCAACGCTTAGGCAGTGTGGTATTTTAAGTATATTAGGAGATAAGAATTGAAATATGGGATACGATTTATTTGGTTCATTAGAACAATCGACGGGAGCACTCTGGTTTGACGTGATGCAGTTTTTACCAAAATTAGCCATCGCATTGCTGGTACTAATTGTAGGTTGGATTATTGGTGGCATTATTGCCAGTGTAGTAAAGCGAGGGTTTCGAGCGCTTAAGCTTGATGCCGCTCTAGACAAAGCTGGAGTAGATGATTTATCAAGACGAGCAGGATACGCCTTTAAGCCGACACGGTTTATTGGATCACTCGTGAAGTGGTTTATCGTACTAGTGTTTGCAGTAGTGGCACTTGATATTCTGGGACTTAATCAAGTGACGGTATTTGCCCGAGAAGTAGTGCTAGGGTATTTGCCGCAGGTATTTGCAGCTGCCTTGATCCTGTTTGTTGGTGTGCTCGTAGCACAGCTGGCCAAGGATCTATTGATGGGAGCGCTTCGCGGTGCTGGAAGCAAAAGTGTTGAACTATACGGCAAGCTAGCTTACGCACTGGTTATTGCGTTCTCAATTATGGCGGTACTTAACCAACTGCAAATCGCAGATGAACTAGTGCAAACGCTATTTATGGGAATTGTGTTTGCGCTATCGCTTGGATCAGGGTTAGCCTTTGGTCTAGGTGGGCGTGATGCCGCAGGACGATACATCGACAAGATGACGAAAGGAAGCGGTCAGTAAGACAGACACGCTAAAACTGAAACGACAAAGAAAAACGCCGGCCCAAATTTGGGGCCGGCGTTTGTGTTGCAATTTTCTACCAGCGAGGTAACCTAGAAAAAGAAGGACAAAACCAACCATAGGGAGACACGAAATGAGACTGATGCTTATTATGGTAGTAATCGCATGCTGGAACTTCGCGGCACCTGTACAGGCCCAACAGTATATTACAGTTGATTTTTCAACTGGTCAGTTGTGGCATATGTATGGGAACGGTCAGCGAGATGTATATCAAGTTGTGCTGCCAAGGCAGAGTGCACAAAACTCAATGAACCTCACTCGGCCAGTAGTCGGACGCTATACCCAAGCTGACTACAAGCCAACCTGGTGGCCCACAAGCAACATGAGGCGTAGAGACTCTAGTTTACCTAGGGCCGTGCCCTATGGACACTCTCGTCACCCTATCGGCCTCTATCGTCTCAGGATTGCTTGGCAAAATCCCAGCAATCCTGGGTTTTGGCAGCCGGTGAGAATTCATGGTGGTGCAAAGGTGGCTGATCTGAATCAGGCAAAATCTGCGGGCTGTGTGCGCATGCTGGACCAGGATATCAATCGCTTGGTCGCTAACAAAAAGCGAGCTCAGCATCAAGGGGAAGTGGAAGTTATTGTTACTTTTGGGTTTCTCTAAAACCAACACAATAAAAAGTAGACCAGTGCACAAGCGCTGGTTTTTTATATGTGTATAAAGTGTGTATAAACCCCTTTATTATATCCCGAGTAGATGCTTGACTTTATTTTTGTTTCCTATAGAATGGCCAGCACGTAACTATGAGATTCAATCGAAAAGCCCTGTCGTAGCATTGAAAATCATTTGGTTTTCTGCCGCGACAAATCGCGGCTTTTCTTTTGAAACTTGAGGGTAGTACGAGATTCTTTGACAAATCACTTGAGCGAGCGTCGCGATAGAAAGTTTACTTTCTGGCATGACCGAGCGAGAGTGAGTTGTATGCTTGTCATACAATCTCATATGCAGAAGTAAAACAGGTTTTTCCCTAAGTCGTTTTGATTTAGGAAAGAGCCTGGGGTTGATAAGATCCACTTCGAAAAGTCCTGCTAGGAATCGACGCCCGGCAGGCAAACGTTGTGTAGAAATTTCTTTACGGAAAATCTTCTACACAACAAAGGTAGTACGAGTTGGGTTAAGTACCCTAAAGATTGTAAATTCTCAATCGGGTCTTTTCGTCCCCGACTCGTACAAAACACAAACGTCGCATCGCAAGATGCGACACGTCCGGAGTATGTATCTCCGGACAGCCCATTGGCAATCTTTCAGTAGATACCGCCAGTGGGTAACACTCAAAAATTGTACAGCGGTGTACAGCGTTCCCTACGGGAACGAAGGGTGTATGGTGGATACCTTGGCTTCAAGAAGCGATGAAAGACGTGATATGGCTGCGATAAGTTTCGGTAAGGTGCCAAATAACCTTTGACCCGGAAATTTCTGAATGGGGAAACCCTTCTATCTACGATAGAAACCTGTGTATGCAGGAGCGCACCTAGGGAAGTGAAACATCTCAGTACCTAGAGGAATAGAAAGCAATATACGGAACTTCCTTTCTGAACAGATGCTTGGCATCGGTTCAGGGACTAGTTCCTGAATGTCTGGCCTTGCGCCATTATGTTCAGGAAGGAGGTTCTTGCGATTCCCCAAGTAGCGGCGAGCGAAACGGGAACAGCCCAAACCATACGTATTTATATGTGTGGGGTTGTAGGGTACAGTCGGCATTTAGTTGCGCAGAGTTACAAAAGTGTAATATAGGAAAACGAGTTGGGAAGCTCGACCCCAGAAGGTAATAGTCCTGTATTCGAAATGTTACACACTCTGTTGATTGTATTCCTGAGTAGCGCGGGACATGAATAGCCCGTGTGAATCTACCAGAACTAACTGGAAAGGCTAAATATTCTTGGAGACCGATAGTGAACAAGTACCGTGAGGGAAAGGTGAAAAGAACCCCGGAGAGGGGAGTGAAATAGATTTGAAACCATACATCTACAAGGAGTCGAAGCCCTGCGGGGCGACGGCGTGCCTATTGAAGAATGAGCCGGCGAGTGTACCTTTGTCCTTTGTCTAAGTGGCATCCCCACGGAGGCACAGTGAAAGCGAGCGTGAATAGCGCGACTATAGGGCAGGGGTACGACCCGAAGCGGGATGAGCTTGCCATGAGCAGGGTGAAGCGACTGTAATAGGTCGTGGAGGCCCGAACCGGTTGCCCGTACAAAAGCATCGGATGACTTATGGTAAGGAGTGAAAAGCTTATCGAATTCCGTAATAGCTGGTTCTCTCCGAAACAGCTTTAGGGTTGGCGTCGCGTGTTCCCTCTGGGGGTAGAGCACTGGAAAGAAAAGACAGGGCGAAAGCTCGCTTTTCTTATCAAACTCCGAATACCAGCAGGTTAACAGCGCGGCAGTTAGACTATGGGGGCGAAGCTCCATTGGTCAAGAGGGGAACAGCCCAGATCGCCGATTAAGGTCCCTAAATATATACTCAGTGCATCTTGAGGAGGTGAGGATTCCTCAACAGCCAGGAGGTTGGCTTAGAAGCAGCCATCCTTTAAAGAAAGCGTAACAGCTCACTGGTCGAGAGTCCTTGCGCCGAAAATGATCGGGGCTCAAGTATATTACCGAAATCGCGGATGTCACATGCCTTCGGGTATGTGGCGTGGTAGGAGAGCGTCCTTCTTTGCAATGAATTCAACGCGTGAGCGACGATGGAGCAAGGAGGAGTGAGAATGCCGGCACAAGTAACCGCAAGGCAGGTGAGAACCCTGCCCGCCGAAATACCAAGGTTTCCTTCGCTATGCTGATCAGCGAAGGGTTAGTCGGTCCTAAGGGAATCCCGAATGGGGGACTCGATGGAGAGCAGGTTAATATTCCTGCACACTGCTACGTTTCTATGGAGGGACGGAGCGCTGTACTTATGGCCCCTTATTGGATTGGGGTTGGAACTATGAGCGTGTCACTTAGGTAAATCCGGGTGGCAATAGCGCGAGTAGGGTCTAGATGCAAAGCTTCGGCCGAGCAGATTGTAAGGAGCGCGCTTCCGAGAAAAACTTCGTTTGGGTTAAACGTAGCGGTTCCGTACCGCAAACCGACACAGGTGGTAGAGTCGAGAAGACTAAGGCGAACGAGTGAGAGGTCCTCAAGGAACTCGGCAAAAAAGCGACCGTAACTTAGGGATAAGGTCTGCCCAATGTCACATTTAGTTTTTGAGTTTGTGAATTTTTAGATGGCAATAATGGAGGAAATCATGTCAAAAAAAGAGCTTACAACAGTGTGTCTAGCTGCATTTGCAGGCGCATTTGTTGCTGGATTAATTTCCGCAGTCATTCTGACTGCAAGTATGATCCAATGATCTTTGCAATTGCCAAATGGTGGATCCAATCCAACTTTGGCTCCATCTAAAAATTCACAAACATAAATCGAAAATTAAATGTGGCATTGGGCCGCAGCGAAAGATTTCCTGCCGACTGTTTAACAAAAACACAGCTCCCTGCAAACACGAAAGTGGAAGTATAGGGGGTGACGCCTGACCTATGCCGGAAGGTTAAGTACGGAGGGTCCAATGTATTTATATGTTGGGCTGGACTGTATAAGCCCCGGTAAATGTCAGCGATAACTATAATCGTTCTAAGGTCGAGCGCACTACCTAATAAGTAGTACGCTCGACGGATTGGAACGATTACAGGTGTTAAGCAGCCTAGCCACAGTTACCTTGCTTGCTAGAAATAGCGAGCATAATCCAAACCAAATCAACAAGAGACCAACGTTTGGCACCGTAGCGCGTAATGGCGATGGTGAAGATAGAGTCCTATATGTGTACAGTGTCGTTCAAGGGCGACCATAAGATATTCTTCGGAGTATCGGAAAGAAGGAAAGATAGAGCGTATTTCCTTGTCGGGTAAGTTCCGACGTGCACGAATGGCGTAACGAGTGGGAAACTGTCTCGAGGACCTGCTCGGTGAAAATACAATCCCGGTAAAGATGCCGGGTACCTGCAGTTAGACGAAAAGACCCCAGGAGCTTTACTGTAGTTTCGTATTGGGGCTACTGAATTAATGCGTAGTATAGGTGTGAGACTTTGAAGCGGGCTTTCGGGTACCGTGGAGTCGCCAGTGAAATAGCACCCTTTATTTTGGTAGTCTCTAACCCGGTGGGTAAAACCCAACGGAGACAGTGCGTGGCAGGCAGTTTTAGTGGGGCGCTACCCTTGGCGTTGTCATTCAGTTTGAATGGTAACGCCAAACCGTGGCGCCCCCAGAGCGAAAATCGGAACATAGGTGAGACCCTATGAGCTCAAAACAAATAAATCTAGGGGGCATTCTTAAAATTAAGAATGGGATTCAGCTATATGCTTGAAAACCCGATGTATCTAGACGTACTCGTAGCCATTTAGGTTGCAGTAAAAATCGTCTAGTGCGGACAACAAGCAGGGAAGTCGTCATTGACCCCTCAGAGACTACACGCTGAAACAAATTATACGTTACAATATAATTTGGTGATATAGTCCGATCTTGCTGGCGACAGTAAGTGTGAAGTAATTCACAAACCAATAAAAACCATGAAACAAACACCTAAAACTGACACCTTGACTAGTGAACAACAGAGCATTCTCGTTGGGTTACTACTAGGTGACGGACATTTAGAAACTCAGAACAATGGACGAACTTATCGTTTAAAAGTTGAACATTCAGAAGTACAAGCCGACTATTCAGTCTGGTTGTATCAGAAGTTCGCTGGGTTGTGTAAACAAGAAAATGTGTACAGAAGAGTGCGACCAGACGGTCGAGTAAGCGTTGGTTTTACGACCCGCTCGTCAGGAGTATTCCGTTTTTATACTCAACAATTTTATGTTGATAAACAAAAACGTATTCCACCCATGATCCATAAAATGCTTGATCCACTTGGATTAGCAATTTGGTTTATGGACGATGGTTCTCGTAAATCAGCTCGACACTACACGTACAACATACATTCACTTGGGTACACTAAATCAGACTTGGAGTTTGTTGCACAGAAAGTAGAACTTTTGTTTGGTATCAGTGCAACGCTGCACAAGCAACGCAATAATTCATGGCGCTTGTACATAGGAAGGGATTCAGCAACACAGTTTACTGAGTTAATCCAAACATATGTACAACAAGTTCCTTCAATGAAGGATAAATTGGTTAACAGAAATGCCTAAATCGTAACGGAGGGGTCTCAAGGTTGGTTAATCGCGAATGGAAACCGTGATGATAGTGTAATGGCATAAACCAGCTTGACTGTGAGTCGTAGATGACGAACAGATACGAAAGTAGAGCATAGTGAACCGATGGTCGGCTTTAGACGCCGCCGGAGATTACCCGATAAAAGTTACCCTGGGGATAACAGGCTAGTATTGCCCAAGCGTCCATAGCGACGGCAATGTTCGGCACCTTTTTTTCCTGAAATAAAATTCAGAAATTCGAAAAAACTCGATTACATCGGGGTGCCTAGAGTAGCAATACTCTACAGTCACAAGCGAGCAGTTAAGCGAAAGTTTACTTTCATTTAACCTGTGAGCGAAGTGAATGTATACTTTTCTGAGATGAAAAGTATATAAAAATAAATTGGCTAAATGCTGGAAATCCCATAGCCTAAAAGAAAAGCATGCACGGCCCAAACAGTAATCCGAAAGGATAAGCTGCGTGGCTTGAAAACAGTGCATGGTTGGGACAATCAGCAGGGAAGACTTCTACGTTACTTAGTAATATGAAGAACCCTCAGAGACTACACGCCAATCTCCAGTTCAGTGGTACGCCACTATGATAGCTGGATGAAGATATAGTCCGATCCTCACAGTAATGTGAGACCCGCACATGATGATACTTTCTCTCACGCGAAAGTATCGTAAACGTCATTTGTTCGACAGCGATGTCGGCTCATCTTATCCTGGGGCTGGAGCAGGTCCCAAGGGTTTGGCTGTTCGCCAATTAAAAAGATACGCGAGCTGGGTTTAGACCGTCGTGAGACAGGTTGGTCTCCTATCTACTGCAGGCGTCGAATTTTGAGGAGAGTTGTCCCTAGTACGAGAGGACCGGGATGAACGAACCTCTGGTCTATCGGCTGTCACGCCAGTGGCATCGTCGAGTAGCTATGTTCGGAATGGATAACCGCTGAAAGCATCTAAGCGGGAAGCCAACTCCAAGATTAGAATTCATTAAGTCCCCAGAGAGATTATCTGGTTGATAGGCACTAGGTGTACGCGCAGTGATGCGTTCAGCCGAGGTGTACTAATTGGACGTATGTCCCGTAGGGAACGTTGCACACGGCAATTTGTCAAAATTGGCGCACTTGCACATGCTTCAGACATCGTGTTTGTCACCGTACTTATGTACGGCTCTGGCACACGACATCTTCCAGCATGCACAATTGCATCCAATTTTTGACAAATTGACGACGCTAGAAATAGCAAAGTCTGTACAATTTTTGAGTGTTGTTTGTGTTAAATTTGAAGTTTCTGCATATGAGTATGTCCGATCGCGTGAAGTGATCAACGGAGTGTAGGTCAAGAGCCGATGTTGTAGCCCACTTGGGCAAATGCAGGTCCGAATCCTGTCGCACCGACCAATCCTGACTATGATGTCAGGATCACTTCACGCCATCGGACGAATGTCAAAATATATAAAACATTGCAATATTGAATGTTCTAAGTTGGTGCTTTGGGGGTGGGGGTATACCCGTTCTCATTCCGAACACGGAAGTTAAGTCCACTACCACCGATGGTACTCATTTATTTGGGGAGAGTAGGTAGGCGCCAACTTAGAGTATTTGATTACAAAAACCATCTATTACAGGTGGTTTTTGTGTATTAACTTGTTCGCCCTAAAGGACTAATACAATATATTCCCTTGGTCATTATTTTACTGAGCATTTCGAGCCCTAAAGGACTAATGAAACATAGTCGCTCCGCTACTTGTTTCATTGAGCACGAAGTAAAGTTCTCTACCACCGATGGTACTCATTTATTTGGAGAGAGTTAAATGAAGAAATGAGCGAAGCGATTATTCTGAATTTACGTCTCAATTCCGGCCTTAAGTCCGGACGGAATTGCTAGACGCATAGGCGCCAACTTTCATCATATCTTCTCTCATCTTCTTGAATGATGAAGTAATCTGTTACAATACCATTTAATGGATAACTTTCGACCGTGGGCGATGTGGCGCCGGATTATTTATGGCTCTGGCTTTGCGAGTTTTTGGGTACTGGTTGGGGTGGTGATTTACTTCACCACCTTCTACCAGCCAGCTAACTGTTTTGATGGTGTGCTAAATGGAGACGAGGTAGAAGTGGACGCTGGTGGGTCGTGTGTGCGGCTGGCCGCCAGTTCAGTGATGCAGCCCAACATCGTCTGGGCCGAAAGTTTTGAAATCACTCCTGGGCAATACAATGCCGCTGCCTACATCGAAAACCGTAATGCCGTCGCGGCTACGCCTGAGCTGCGCTACACCTTCACTATGTACAATGGCACAAGTGTGGTAGCCGAGCGTTCGGGCACCACTGTATTACCTCCCAACAGCTCGTACCCAATCTTTGAAGGACGAATCTTTACCGATGGACAAGAAATTACCGACACAAGACTCGTGATTGAACCTCCTGAAGTATGGATTCCGGCTATGGCTGGAAGTGAACAGTTTCGAACGACCGACATAGATTTACAAAATGTTGACGAGCGACCATCTCTTGATGTTCGAATTGAAAATACCGCCCTGACAGGAGCTCAAGACGTCGAAGTTGTTGCGACGATCTTTAACGACGTCGGGAAGGCGGTGACCGCATCCGAGACATTTATTGAATCATTTGAACCGCGATCGACCCAGAATGTGCAATTCACCTGGCCTAATTCTATTGCCAAAACTGTTCGGAGCTGTTCGATTCCAACTAGTGTTGTCTTGGGTATCGACCTCTCGGGAAGTATGAATAACGACCAAGCCAATCCACCACAGCCTGTCACAGACGCGTTGGCAGCTGCTAGTACGTTTGTGGGGAATCTCAATCCTGAAGATAAAGTAGGGGTGGTGACGTTTGCAACAGATGCTTCGACAGTGCAGACGCTAACTAATGACCAAGCGAGCGTTAGTACAGTAATTGATGGTTTGACGATCGATCCTGCATCGGAAACTGGGTACACCAACACTGCCGCAGCCCTACAGGCAGCTGCAGCTGAGCTTGGATCAGAGCGACATAACAAAAATGCTCGCCGGGCACTGGTACTGCTCACCGACGGTCTACCAACCGCAGCGGGAGATATAGACGCAGTGGCAGAAGCTCAGGCCGCCGCAGAGGCTCTTGCGGTCAGCGGGGCAGATGTGTACGTCATTGGACTCGGAGAGCAGGTGGATCAGACGTTTGTCCGCAGTATCGCGAGTAACTCGGCAAATGCCTATCTAGCACCGTCACGTAGTAATTTAGCTACCATTTATGCTGAGATCACAGCTTCACTGTGTGAAGTCGGGCCAACCAAAATTGAAGTCATTGCCAAGACGCAAACTAATTTTGCACCGCTGCGTTAAACAGGGCACAATAGGTACGTGCAGCAGTTTTTAACGTTATTTCGAGGGTTTGATGGGTGGCTGTTTTCGGGTGCATTTTTGCTATCCCTGCTGGGGCTGATCACTATGTATACGCACTCTGGTGAGAACGTATTTTTCGATCGGCAGATCATTTGGATTGGGTTGGCAGGTTTGGCTTTGCTAGCGGCGATGGTTCCTGATTACCGCTTTTTACGTTCAGGTAATATTGCCTTTGTTGGGTACATTGCCATCGTTGGGTTGCTGGTCCTGGTGTTGTTTATCGGAGAAATCACCCTCGGTGCGCAAAGTCGGTTCGACCTAGGATTCTTCTCCCTGCAGCCATCTGACCCGGCCAAGCTGGTGTTGATTGTTGTGCTAGCAAAATATTTTGCCAAGCGCCACGAGTTGATCGGTGATTTTCGGCATATCGTGGTGTCGGGAATTTACGCGTTACTTATCTTTGGTTTGGTGTTTATTCAGCCCGACTTTGGGTCGGCCATCATTTTATTTTTTGTGTGGCTGGGAATGATTTTGGTGGCCGGGATCAAACTGCGGCATTTGCTGACAGTATTTTTGATTGGAGCTACTGTCTTTGGACTGATGTGGCAATTCATATTTTTCGATTACCAAAAAGATCGCATCGCCACCTTTCTTGACCCACTCGCTGACATCCAAGGGGCCGGCTACAATGCCTATCAATCAACTATTGCAGTGGGGTCAGGTCAGGTATTTGGTCGAGGAATCGGGTATGGTACCCAGTCTAAATTCCAATTTTTACCCGAATACGAAACAGACTTTATCTTCGCCGCCTACGCCGAAGAATGGGGTTTAGCCGGGGTGGCGATGTTGTTTACCTTATTTGCGCTAGTGATTTGGCGACTGTTGATACACGCGTCAGAAGCAGATACCAACTTTGAACGGTTGTTTGCGGTTGGGGTGGCCTTCTTATTTATCGCCCACTTTTTTGTGCATATTGGAATGAATATAGGCTTACTTCCGGTAACTGGAACAACGGTGCCGTTTTTGAGCTATGGGGGGTCACACTTACTAACCGAGTTTATTGCCCTGGGGATGGTAATGGGGATGCGTCGCTATCGAACGATCTCGCGCGATAGGTTTGCCGATACGCCACTAAGCTAGCGATTGTATATCGCGACGGTGGCATCTGTCATTGACTGCACAGTTCTGGCTATCAATTTTGTTTGCAGTTTCTGGGTTTGGTCAGTGTAATTATGCGGATTGCGCAAAAAGTCCCTGATCGCTTGGGTGAGGGCAGCTTGATCCTGCGGATCGATTAAGGTGCCTTCGGTTTCGTCACTCACGATATCGGTAATTCCGCCCACCGCAGAGGCAATAATCGGTACCCGAGCCAAGCCGGCCTCATGCAGGACGTAGCCATATGATTCAGAGAGGGACGGCAATACAAATAGATCGGCTGCTTTGAGAATTGTAGCCGCCTCGTCGAGGTGGCCGATTAAAAATACATGATTGGTGAGCCCGTGTTCTTCGATGTACGTTTGTAAATGTGATTGTAATTCACCCGCACCAACACACACCAGACGAACGTGCGGGTGGTCAGCGATGACTTTTTCAACGACTGCAAATAGTAGCTCTTGTTGTTTAATTGGATGCAGCTCCCCGACAATACAGAGCCAAACATCAGCCACGTAGGTGGCAATTGGTGGGTGGGCCAGTGCAATGGTTGTACGAGCCTGCAGCCGATTTTGGAATTCGGGCACTGTCCGTCCGGGATTAATTACGGTCATTTTTCTGGCTGCTAATGGCCAATCCATCTGCTCGACGATGGCGTGCGATACCGCGATGGTTTTGTGGGACAGCAGAACCGTCAACCAGTGAAAGTATTTAATAATACATTTTTGCCACCACGGTCGAATTTCGTTGAAGGCCCAGCCGTGAGCGGTAAAAATGACGCGCTTGATCCCTAGTACGCGCCCGACAAAACACCCGATACCACCGGCTTTTGAACTATTGACGTGGAAGACAGCTGGCTGCTCTCGACGCACTATTTTAAACAGCTCGCCAAAGAAACGCAGTTCTTTACGGATCGACATATCACGCTGGGCTGAGGCGAGCGAGATGGTCCGAATGTCGGCCGCTTGTAGCTTTTCTATGAGCTCACCATTGCTGCCAAGTACGACGACTGGCTCGTATACGGCGATGTCAATCGCAGACACCAAATCATATACATAGCGTTGAGCGCCGCCCCAATTCGACTTAGTAATAAGAAACAAAACTTTCGTGCGATTCATAGCTACAGTGTACCGCGTTCTAGCAATCTCCTCTATTAAAGTTAGACATCGTAAGGATGGTCCGTGATGTGACATTTTCCACAAAATGATGTGGAAATTATGATCTCTTGATTCAGAATCCTCATTATATTGTATATTTTCTCCTACTCAATTGCTTTTTTGACGGTTATTGCGTACGATAATTCAACTGAAAAAACTGTTATGGGAGAACGATCAAGAGAACTACTGGTATTGATTAGCGGTGACATCGCGGTATTTATGGTGTCCCTATGGTTGACGCTCTTACTGCGGTATCTGTCGATCCCTTCTACTGAATTGCTATTCAATCATCTTGGTCCATTTGTGCTACTTTCTTCGATCTGGCTGTTGACCTTTTACATGGCTGGGTTGTACGACAAGCATACGGTGTTTCTCAAGTCGCTGTTATTTAGTCGGATACTTAATACTCAGATAGTCAATATATTGGTGGCATCACTCATCTTCTTGGTGGTTCCGTTTTCAATCGCACCCAAGACCAACCTGGTCATTTACCTGTTTGTTTCAGTAGCGCTCATAACCTGGTGGAGAATGGTCTTGTATAACAAGGTTTCACCCCAGACCGAGCATAAAGCCATCCTCATCGCCGATGGGGACGAAGCGATTGAGCTGGTCGACGAGATCAACAATAACGATCGCTACAATTATTTTTTCGTGCGCATTGTCGATGAAGCCACCGCCACCGCCACGCCTGATTTTGATAAAAAACTACTAGCACTGATCGAGCGAGAAGATATCAGTATTATTGTCGCCAACCCAAACGGCGGTTACATTGAATCAGTTTTGCCGAAAATCTTTGACCTCTCGTATATTACATTTAAACTGACGTTCCTCGATTTTTATAAAGTGTACGAAGATACCTTTGATAAAGTGCCACTATCAGCCCTTCGCTATGATTGGTTTATCAAACACGTCTCGCAATCAAAAAGCTTCACCTACGATGTGCTCAAGCGGGTGATCGATGTGGTAGGAAGTGTTGTGCTTGGTATCATCTTCATTATTTTGTTACCCTTTATCTACATAGCGATGCGGATTGAGGGTGCTGGGCCGGTGTTTATTTCACAAGAACGGATCGGGCGCTTTAACAAACCAATGACCGTATACAAGATACGTACCATGACCGAGAACCGCAGTGCTAGCGCTACCTGGACGGATGAAGATGCGGTGCAAGGAAATCAGGTCACCAAAGTTGGCAATGTCCTGCGTAAATTAAGTAT
>Ga0307964_1000696_pt1 | contig 15967 bp, 14 predicted proteins | sample OrgLakmetagen596_FD_201823 | JGI IMG/M metagenome (GOLD analysis project Ga0307964, IMG submission 201823) | Saline water microbial communities from Organic Lake, Antarctica - #596 | ecosystem: Environmental > Aquatic > Non-marine Saline and Alkaline > Saline | place: Antarctica: Organic Lake... | reverse complement strand
TGGCACCATAGCCATTGTAGTTAATGCACACTCCGAGAGTTTTCAGATCTGCTGCCTGCTCCGCAGATAGCCCAGCTTCCAACGCAAGCCCTTCAGCGACAGAGTTCAGGTTATCGCCAAACGCAGCAGCAATGGCCCAATTGCGAAAGCGTCCGCCCAAATGCTTGTCAACCAACAGGCTGGTACAAGTGTTGGGCTGAGTGTCAATCAAGGCAGTGAAGCGGTGATCGCCCGGCAAGCTTTCACCGGGAAAGTGGTGATCCACATAGAAGACCAAGCAGCCTACAGCCAGCAAGTTGTCAACAGCCTCCCGGTTCTTGTCCAGACTGATATCGAGAACATTCACTTGCGCCGCCTCGCCAGCAGGCACCCGCTGAACCAGAGCTACATCCCGCTTTACACCCGTAATCAGACCCGTTTCATCGGGATCGGCTAAGCGCAACTGGATTAAGGCGCAGATGCCATCGGCATCGCCATTGAATACATCGTAGGTACGCATCTTCTGCCCTTGTTCTGACGTCAAATTTCGGACTGACCTGAGAAGGCACATTCAATCTTGGCGGGAACTAAAAAATTGTCCTAAAAATATAACAACAATCGTTCCAGAGACTCCACTCTCGGATGTACTCTAGATTAATCCGCACTTTGTCCGGCCAAATAATCTCTCGATTGTAAGCTTCCGGATCACCCTGAGCAGCCAGCAGTTCTTCTTCATCTCGGTATTTCAAAGTGGCCGGCCCCGTGATTCCGGGTCGGAGAGATAGCATTGCCCGTTCCTCGCCCCGAAGAGTATCAGCAAAACCGGGTACATCCGGTCTTGGGCCGACAAAGCTCATATGGCCCAGCAACACATTCCAGAGCTGCGGTAACTCATCAATCTTGGTACGGCGAAAGAAAGCACCAAGCGGCGTAATACGAGGATCGCCCCGGCGGGTAACGGTGGTGTCGAATGCCGCAACCGGGCGCATCGTCTTTATCTTCACCACCCGGAATATCTCACCATTGCGACCAACGCGCTTCTGGATGAAAAAGCCATTGGAGTGGGTATCAATACTTGCGGCCAGCCAGGCCAAGAGAATGAGCCACCAGGCCGCTAAAAGACCCAAGGCTGCAATAAAAAGGTCCAACGCTCTTTTCTGAAACGCCTGCCAGGCCCCAATCCCTGTAATTTGTGAGCGAGAAGGGTCACAGGTAGTCATAACGCTTCAACGTCTCCCCTACCAACGCCTCAAGATTCGCCACCTCTTGCTCACCCAAAGCCTTGCGTCCCTTACCGAGGCTACGCGGTGACACACCTTTTACCGCGTTCGCAACTTGATCCGGTGCAACGCCTTTGCCCATAAATTGAAGAACTCGGGTAAGCTCTTGTTCCGGCTGACGCACAAAGTCTTCATAACTAACACGAAAGACTTTTTCTGAAGGCATTTTCGAAAACGCCTCTTCCGCCTTGTCCACGCAACGCTGCCATTGCAAGGCACAGACTTCATTCAACGTGTGATTTTGCAAAATGCTCGGCATGTTATCCAGAGTAGGCCCCCAGAATGCCAAGCGTTTCTCCCTTGAAATCAACCGATGGATCCTGGCCCAGAAATAACGTAAACCATAATACGGAAGGTCAACTTTAGGAACAAAACGAACTTTTTCGAGAATGTATGGAATATCCAGCTCCGCGGTCCAGCGCTCCTTTGCAGAGCCTGTGGTGTCAATACCATCACGGTATATGAAGATGTACTTTGCATCTGGCACCACAGCATCTACGAAAGGAACACGCAGCGAGTTAGCGCAAGTTTTTTCTATTACCACGTCTGCGCTGTATTTCCCCCGAATATCGCTAAAGCGTTGCCGGATATAGCTCTGTATAGCTGGCTTTGCCCTTTCAGCAGGAATTTCATCGGATGGGTACCGCACATTGCCGTGACGCCAAATGTAATTAATTTCGTCGCAGGGCCAGGTAGAGACTCCGTCAAATGACGTCAGCACATCCCGCAGCATGTTAGTGCCGGAGCGAGGGGCACCAACAATGATAACCGGCTGGTAGTTCATTAAATATCTACTCCAAGCTCTCGATAAATGTTCAGGTAAGCCTCCTGCACGGCTCGAATATCGAACGCATCTTTAGCCAGTTGACTTGCATTTCTTCCGAGATCCAACCGTAATTCCTGATTCTCCAGCAACTGAAAGACGCGCGCAGTCATTTGATCAACATCACGGTCTGGTACAAGGAATCCTGTTTTCTTATCGCGCACTGCCTCGCGAACACCAGGCACGTCAAAAGCGACCGTTGGCAGACCTGTAGCTGCTGCCTCCATAACTGCGCGCGGAACGCCTTCTCGATAGGATGGAAACAGAAGAAGATCTGCGTCACTAAGCAACGGCTTCACATCCGTCAGCCTGCCCACATATTCGACACTTTTTTGTGATCTTAGCGAATTCATGTCAATTGCATCAGGGTGCACAGAATCCTCTTCTCCGGCCCACAAAAACCTAGCGCCGGGAATCTTTTCCTTGACTCGACTAGCCACCTCCAAAAATTCAGGAATACCTTTTTGATTGAGTAACCGTCCAAGCATCACGACGACAGGTGTAGTATTATTGTGCGCGGTTCTTCCAATATAGGTAAATCGGTCCAGAGCTATTCCAGAGCCTGCGACAAGCGTAGATTTCTCCTTTGAAAGCCATTTTTTTTCAAGGAATAACGCCCAATCATCCCTGTTCTGAAAAATCGTCACATCTGCCTTTGGGAGAGCCCTTCTATAGCCGGCACTGGCCAAACGCGTAACAAGGCCTCCCTGAATAAAGGCATGTCCCAGACCTGTTATTGTATTCACAATGCGGACATTATCATTGAGCTCTCGACGTGCAGCTATAGTTCCCATTATCACTGGTTTAGCATGAAAAAAATGGACTATAGAAGGCTTCCAGCGCGAAATTATCTGCCGCAATCTATTTCCTGCTTTCCAGTCTCCCATTGGGGAAAAACCGCCCCGATTGAAGGTGACGGGCTCAAGCATGGCGCCAAGCTCGACCAGCTTTTGGCTTTCTTCATCTTGAGCAGTTGCCAAAACAACACGCCACCCTTCATCCAGAAATCTCTGTATTAACTCTCTACGTGAGCTCAACAGAGCGTAGCCACGATTAGCAGCCAACAAGATTACTTTATTCATAGCGTTACTACTCTCGACATTAGAGGCGCAAATCCGCTTCGCCTAGAGGCAACACGCCCTTGAGGTCATAAAGAACTCCTCCCTCCTTCAGATAGCCTCGCAGGTCCCCCGCACTCATCACCGCATACTCTCTGTGGGGAACCGCCACAATCACACCGTCGTATTCGCCCTGCTCTGGCTGCTCTGTTAGGCTGATTCCATATTCATGCTCCGCTTGCGCGCTGTCGGCCCAACAATCGGTAATATCTACCTGACAGCCAAACTCCTTCAGCTCTTTCACCACATCAATCACACGGGTGTTGCGCAAATCCGGGCAGTTCTCCTTGAAAGCGAAGCCCATCACCAACACACGAGCATTGGCAACGGTGTGGCCGGCCTTGATCATGGACTTCACCAACCCAGAAGCCACGTAGGCTCCCATACCATCGTTCATCCGGCGGCCCGCTAGAATAATCTCCGGGTGATACCCTACCGCCTGTGCCTTATGGGTAAGGTAATACGGATCCACACCAATACAGTGGCCGCCCACCAGGCCCGGCTTGAACGGCATGAAGTTCCATTTGGTACCGGCTGCAGCCAGCACTTCATGAGTATCAATCCCCAGCCGGGCGAATATCATCGCCAACTCGTTCATTAAGGCAATGTTCAGATCCCGCTGGGTGTTCTCGATCACCTTGGCCGCTTCCGCCACTTTAATGGAACTGGCTTTGTGGGTGCCCGCAGTAATGATATCCGCATACAAAGCATCTACTTCCTCGGCAATGGCCGGTGTAGAGCCGGCGGTGACCTTCATGATGGTGGTCACCCGATGCTCCTTATCCCCAGGATTGATCCGCTCCGGGCTGTAGCCGGCGTAGAAATCCGAATTGAACGTCAATCCAGACACCCGCTCTAGCACCGGCACACACACTTCCTCAGTGGCACCGGGATAAACCGTGGATTCGTAAATCACGATATCGCCGGCTTTCAGCACCTTACCCACACTCTCACTGGCCTTCACCAGCGGCGTGAGATCCGGGGATTTGAAATCATCTATGGGCGTAGGCACAGTTACAATGAACACAGTGCAATCGGCAATGTCATCCAAAGAATCGGTGAACGACAACTTAGGAGCTGCCGCCAGCTCCTCCGGTGAAACCTCGCGGGTGAAATCCTCGCCGTTCTTAAGATCGGCAATGCGCTTAGTGTTGATATCAAAACCAACCACAGCCCGCTTCTCACCAAACGCCACAGCCAAAGGCAAGCCAACGTAACCCAAACCAATTACGGCAATTTTTTTCATTTAAAATTCCTGAAATTTACATATTTTTGGTGAACTGGCGGATGATTGCTCGCCACAATATCCAGCTGGCAACTATGCCGAGGCAGAGGGTGCTGGATATTGTTTTTCAAATGCCTGACGCGGAAGCAAGTTGGCCGCTTCGCGATCCAACACAATGGTTAAGTTGTGATGCTGCTTCAGCGCCGAGGCTGGTAATGCCTCATCCATAGCGCTGTTAAACAACTCAGCCATAATGTCCGCTTTGTTGCGGCCAGTCGCTGCTAAAATGATTTCCTTGGCTTCCAGGATATCCTGAATACCCATAGTGATCGCATGAGTAGGCACTTCGTGTTGCGCAGTAAAAAAACAGCCGTTATCAATACGCGTTTGCTCAGCGAGCTGAACCACATGGGTGCGGCTGGAAAAACTGGTTCGCGGCTCATTAAAGCCAATGTGACCGTTTGAGCCAATACCCCGAAGCTGTAAGTCCAACCCACCCACAACCTTAATCGCGTCAGAATAAGCTTGGCAGGCATCTTCAATATTCTTGGCTAAGCCATCGGGCAGATTAACACTCTGCACCGGTATATTCAGCTGGTTGAATAAGTGTTCGCACATATAGTGGTTGTAGCTTTGAGCGTGCTCGGCACTTAGCCCAATATATTCATCCAGATTGAACGTGGTCAATTGTGATACGTCTACGGGAGCTTGTTGCAGGCATTGCAGTAGCCGTGCATACACAGGCTCCATCGTGCTGCCGGTTGTGAAGCCCAGTACAGCATCAGGTGTTGCCGTAATTTTATCGAGAATCCGTTGCGCCGTGTAACGTGAAACTTCATCTACCGTGTCGAAAACTTGATACATAACTCAGGGCCTAAAGTTCCATGGCTCAATTTTTTGAAGTAAGCATGGCGTGATACCAAGGCATCGCTTTGCTTATACCTTCCTGAATCCGAAACTCAGGCGCATAACCCAGTTTTTCTGCCGCTTTCTCAATACTGGCCTGGGAATGCCGAACATCGCCAGACCGAAACTCCCGGTACACCGGCCGCTTTTCGTAGGGGCAGCCGATGGAAGCCAATGATTGCTTCAAAGAGTCAAACAGAATGTTCAGCGTAGTGCGATCGCCAACGGCAACGTTATAAACCTCTCCCCGCGCCGACTCAGGCGCTGTTGCCGCAAGTAAATTGGCCTGAACAGCATTCTCAATAAAACAAAAATCCCGACTAGTTTCGCCATCGCCATTAATGAATACTTCCTCACCGCTCACCATGGCCGCTGTCCACTTAGGGATAACCGCCGCATAGGCGCCGTTCGGGTCTTGCCGCTTACCGAATACGTTGAAGTAGCGTAGGCCAATAGTTTTGAAGCCGTATGTTGTAGCAAACACATCCGCATACAACTCGTTAACATACTTGGTAACGGCATAGGGAGATAAAGGCTTGCCGATATTCTCCTCAACCTTTGGCAGCGCCGGGTGGTCGCCGTAGGTTGAACTGCTGGCAGCATAAGTGAAGCTTTTGACCCCGGCATCTTGAGCAGCAACAAGCATATTCAGAAAGCCGGTGATATTTGCAGCGTTTGTGGTGATGGGATCGTTGATGGAACGTGGTACTGAGCCCAAGGCGGCCTGGTGCAGCACGTAATCGACGCCCTCGCAGGCTTTTATACAATCTTCCTGATTGCGGATGTCGCCCTCGATGAACGTGAAGCGCGACCATTGCTCCGGGGTAACGAGGCTTTGGACTTCAACTAAGTTGTCCTTGTGACCGGTGGCGAAGTTATCCAGGCCCACTACAATCTGGTTCAACTCCAGAAGGTGCTCAGCCAAGTTGGAGCCTATGAAGCCGGCTACGCCGGTGATTAGCCAAGTCTTTGGGGTGTCACTGAGACTTCTAAGAGTGTTTTGGTAGATATTCATTGTCCCGATAATGATGGTTATTAATTATAAGTGTCTAAAAGGCATCGGAAACGACAGGTTTTCTCAGTCGACCTCTTTGCGCTTTCACCTCGTTTCGCTCTTTAGTGATGCGATAAGCCATTGACATCGAGGCCCCAAACAAAACCCAGAACGCCGTGAATCGTGTGCCGTTGTGAGTAATACCATAAAGCATTGCTGGCCCAGTAAGACAACACATCCCAATAAAACCATAAGCTCTCCATAGGTTCAACGCCCAGACTACTAATGCGCCAGAGAACAACAGGAATCCAGCTATCCCGTTATTATTAAGAACACTTGCTAACGTAGAGTGGACTTCATGGCCAACGATTTCCGCTACTTCACCGGCACCAAGGCCGAACAATATTTGGATGGCATTCCCTTCTAAGAAAGCAAAATAGCCGCGCGATTCAAGAGAGCTATCATTCTCTTGGGCAATGCCCTGAAGGCGCTGGACAAATAGATATTCGTCAAAAGCACCCTGAAAATAGAACACAAAAATAGCAGTCGCCCCAAACACCACCAACGAAAGCCAGAAGAATGCGATACTAATACTAAGAATTTTATTGTTAGCAGAACTCTCGCTTTTAGCTGGTTTCAACGCCAGAAATACAACCATAAAGTTAGCGATCATTGCCGCCTTGGAAAGTGAGGCGACTGAAAGAAACATGGTAACAAGAAACATTCCGACCGCAACAATGTATTTCAAATGACCATGGCGATAAAAAAGATAAGTTAACGAAAGAATACAAACAGAAAAGTATCCAAGCTGATTAGGGTTATTGAATGTTCCCGTTGCCCGCCCCTGACCTGACTCTTGCAGAGATACTCCGGTTACACTCACCGCTAAAATAGCAATTACACAAGCAACTATAACTCCCGGCACCAGCGCGGAGAGCCCGCAACGACGACAATAAGTGTAAATTGCTGTTACAAGAAAGAAGTTATAACAAAAAAAGAGGCTACTCATTAACGATGCAGGATTTCCTCCTGCAATAGTATAGAAACTTTCCACGAAAAATGAATAGAAGCTTATTGCAGCAAGAAAAACCACCCAAATTTCGGCAGGAATTCCTTTCCTCAGCAAGGTGACCATGGCAAACATAGCCAGGATCATATGCGTTGGTTGAATGCCGCCGGAACTAAAAATATAAACTGGTAAGAGCGCGACCCCCAGTGTCAGTAACAAGCCCTCGATCGAGTCAAATTTCAAGACAGAAAACGCTCTCACTTTGACCGGCTTTCCAATTTTGTAACCAATACTTCCAGAAACTCCTCTGACTGTTTCTTTCGAGAGTATTTCAACACTTCCTCAATGTTAGCATCATAATCCCGATACAAACCATCACCCTCAAGCGTTTTTAATACCAAAGGTTCTAACAGCTGGTACTCATCTGGTCCAAAAACTTGGCCTGTACCTGTGACCCTCAGCACATTACCAATTTCATACTCAGGCCTACTGCCTAAGCACATTATCGGTCGGCCCGCGGCCATATATTCAAAAAGTTTCCCTGTCAAAACCCCTCGCGCTTCGGGTGCTGGGCTTTCAAGTAGCAACAGAAACCCAGCTGAACGCTGGGCCAAAAGTGCTTCGTCTCTTGTTACGTGTCCCATTAGACGAATGAACGGTGCATAGGCTGGGTTTTGAGCCAATCGTTTAGCTAAGTCTACCCGAGCACCGTAAAAGTCGACGGTTACTTGCCCAATAGCTAACTTTTCTTTTTCATGAAGGGCTGCCAAAGCCTCGAGAAGTGGCGTGGGATCCTGGTGCCCTTCATAAATCATCCCAGTGTAAACGATCCGCATTGGCCCATCAGGTTTGGATGGGCGTTTGGAAAGCGCTTGGGGTATGTCTTCTTTATTTATGTCGAAACCATTGGGGAGCTCCAACGTTTCTTTATCAAGGAACGCTGCAAGTTGATTCACCATATCCTTGGAAACGGCAGTCAAAAGATCGGCGCGCGCACCAACACTGTTTTGCTCCATGCTACGCTCACTCTCACGAACATCTTCCGAGACAGGAGCTGTGTGACGCTGACTCCATAGATCACGATAATCGGCAACCCAGAACAAATTCGGATTAGCCATCTTCATGTCGTAACCAATCAGATGCGCAGCCGAGGGGCCAAAAGTACTAACGACAACATCCGCATCGGAAGCGAGTTGTTCTACTGTTGATTTTGCTGCTCCTCGCCAAGACATCCGAGGCTCCGCAGCTATAGCACTTCTTCTCCCGAGCCACGCCTTAGCCTTACGCGCCACCCGCCTCATGCCAGGCGATTTGAACAACCAACCGATCAAGCTCATGGCGCTGCTACTTGAAACCTCTATCACCTTCACTCCTTCAATCAGAGGAAGATCTAAATCTAAAGGCTCATCAAATGGCTGCTTCTGTGCCGTAAGCACGGTAACGCGAGCGCCTGCTTCGCTCCAATAACGGGCCCAAGCGTAGGGCCTATGAGTTCCAATCGCATTACGCGGCGGCCAATTATAGGTAACGATAACAATGTTTAAATCAGTCATACGGTCACCTGTTCTACAATTCTGCGTCCAGCATCGCCTTCCCCATAAAACTGCTCAAAATGCGGAGCCTCGGAAACCTCATTAAGCGCCTTTTGAAGCTTTCCGGCATCTGCTCCAGCTAGCCGATTCCACCCTGCTTCAACAAGCTCAACCCACTCTGTCTCGTCCCGCATAGTTATGCACGGTTTTTCAAAGAAATATGCCTCCTTCTGTACTCCACCCGAATCCGTAGCCACACACCTGCAATTAGCCTCTAACCAAACCATCTCCAAGTACCCGACAGGATCAATCACCCATACATTGCCTGGTACAGCAACTCCCCACTCCGCAACCTTTGCCCTCGTTCTCGGGTGCATGGGCAGAATAATATGCTCGCCACTGTCACCGAGCCCCTGAAAGATGTTTTTCAGACGCTGCGGGTCATCCGTGTTCTCGGCACGGTGGATGGTGCAAAGCACGAAATCACCGCCTTGGATGTCCAGCTCAGCGGGCAGCTTCGGCTTGCGGGCTTTTTCCTTGTAGAACAGGGTCGCGTCGTACATAACATCGCCGACCAGCTTGATCATACTTTCAGCGATGCCTTCGCTAAGCAGATTCTGACGGCCGGTCTCGGTGGGCGCGAATAGTATGTCTGCGATATGGTCAGTCAAAACTCTGTTGATTTCTTCTGGCATTCTGCGGTTAAAGCTGCGTAAGCCAGCTTCCACGTGGGCAACCGGGATGTGCAGCTTAGCCGCCGCTAGGGCGCCCGCCAAGGTGCTGTCCGTATCGCCATATACCAGTACCCAGTCTGGCTGAACATCCATCATCAAGCCTTCCAGCTTTTCCATCATGCGGCCTGTATTCTGGCCATGGGTACCACCACCAATACCGAGGTTATAGTCGGGCCTAGGTATATCAAGTTCGTCGAAAAAAACATCCGACATATTAGCGTCGTAGTGTTGGCCAGTGTGTACGATGATTTCCTGTACGTCCAGGCTGTGTTCTTTGAAGGCTCGGGACAATACGGCATCTTTTGTGCATTGGAGGCTGGCGCCAATGATGGTTATTACTTTCATGAACAAATCTGTCCTTGCTCAGGTTTCGCTTACAAGGCGGCGGTAAATGTCGAAATCTTTGGATGAACTGAAAAAAGAGTTGTGCCAGAGAAGGGTATACACTCCGCCTACTTTTCTGCACTTGCTTTTCAACTCATTGAACTTGTTATAGGCGGCTTCTGTGGAGCCAAGCCCAAGGTACCTTTTTGCAATCACCGTGCAGTCCATGGCAACCAATGGCCTTACAATCAACGATAATGGCTGGTCGTTTACAACATCAAATGCCGGATACTCAAAGCAGGTACCACACCGGAACCCGGGCCTATCTGCATAGCTCAGTGTGCTGTCGTAGGCCATTCCCGCTTCATTCCAGGCATTTAACGTAACGGCCTGACTCCAACGTAGGAAATGCATTCTTCCGCCCCACTCTTCTTGATTTATGCCCTCTTCCGCACACACTTTTCGCAACCTTTCTGCTTCGCGAGTGATTTCCTGGGGGCGGTCATACGTGTTGTAACTGGGGTGCAATCCAATTTCGTGCCCTCTCTGGTGTATTTCCCACATCAGTTTTCGTATTTGGGGCATTTCCGGGTCGTAGAGAGCGTCTTTGCTAGCGTCAGTACGGCCACAAATAAAGTAGAACGCACTGGTAAGTCCGTTGTTTTCCGACTGTTCCATGAGCCAGTCAAATGTGTTGTCAGGGTCTCTTGGATGGATTCGATGGCGGCTGTTCAGCCATATCCACGGTGCTTTCAAGGCGGACTTAAAATCCCTCCGCTTTAATACATCTCCGCCAATCGTCCTGACCAGTCCTTTAAAGCTTTGAAAGGCATAGCGAGCAGGGCCATCCACATCATGGGACACCTTCATTCTGAACTCATGCTGCTTTAGCTGAAGCCCCGGCCAAACACGCTGTATCACCTGCCCGAGTATTACTAACCACTCGTCTACGATTGGTCGTTCAAGATAGTCGTGCTTATAGGCGTGGGATGATGTGGCCGGAAACCTCTGGTGGCTATCCAGATCCGTGCGACCTATTTCCTCTAACCGGGTAAGCATCCAATACGTAAGGCCCAAGATATCGTAGTGAATGGCTGCGCCGTGTTCGTCCATATCAATCAATGGCACCGACAGTTCGCCTTCCGAAGGCGCTGGAATCGTGTCTTCGATAGGCGCTTTGTATCCTTCTGCCGAAGCCTGCCACTGCGCGCACGGGAAGTCGGATCGTGATTGGTGGAATACTGCCTGCAGGTTGTCGAAGCGAATGTTGCCTTGGCTGCCCGGTAGTGCAAGCAACAGCGCATCGGCTTCCTGGCACACAGTAAAGGAGTGACCGAAGCGCTCTTGCAGGATAGATTCCAGCCAGCGAAGGGCCGAATGGGTGAACTGATTCATTGAAAACCTTTTGGGGAATATAGAGAAGTCAGTGGTTGTTGAAGGCAATACCGCCCTAGCGCCGGTGATGCCGCCGGGCCGCCACCAAAAAATGCCAGATGCAGGTGGAGAGCAGTACCGTCATCAAAAGAATGAACGCCTCCTGGCCGGGAAAGTTCGCATAAAGCGGGCGAAGCACAATTAGGCCGCCGGCCCATGCGTTCAGGGCTTCTGCCACTGGTTCAATATATTTGGCGGCGGCTTCTGGCCATTCCAACCAGCCGTGTAGCCAATTGGCTTGCTGCAGCGCGACCACGGCGGCGCAGATGAGCACACCTAACAGCGGCTGCCAGTAGCTCTGGCCGTGGCGTGAGAGTACGAAATTAAACCAGACCAGCAGTCGCTCCCACAAACGCCAGCGGCAACCGTGCTCGCGGGTCGCCTCACGCAGTTCTCGGCGGTAGGCTTCCATCTCGTGGGCGAAGAATACGTTGGCTTCTATACGGTTGCCGACGGCCTCAAAGGAGTGTTTGATGATCCGAAACGTCTCACGGTCGGTGCCTGTACGGGCGCTCTGGCTGAAAGAGCAGTCGAGAAAGTTGGGTTGCTCGTGACGGTTGGTATTACGCAGGTCGAGCGGGAGACAGAACTCGGCGTTGCGGAAATTGATGAAGCTGTAGAAGCTGACATAGCGTAGCGTAATCTGCTTGTTTGTTTTTCCGCTGGGACCGAAGCGGCAGTCTTCAAAACCCGCAAAGTCGCGGAAGATGGACTTGCGAATCAGAAAGCTCTCGAAGGTCGACTGGTAAAAATCCGCCAGTCCTTCGAAGTTCACGTTCTTTGCGCTGAATTGGTCAATCGGGCAGTGAATCAGCGCAAACTTGTCTTTGAATACTGTGCTGGCCAGGCGGATCTCACCGATGGATTCCGTATTGGCCAAGGTAAATCTCCCGCTAAGCTCACAGTTCTGGATATTGATTGTGTCTATTTCGGGCTTGTGCGCGAGGGTGTTGGCAAAGACCGGAATCTCTGTGCGCACCCCGGTGAGGGAGAGCGTCTTTCTGATGACACTGTCACGGAAAAAGACTAAGGCGCTATCAATCGGCGACAGCCCCAGCTCATCACTCTGGATAGCGACCCCTTGTTCGAATCGGCAGGTGTCAAAAAGTACGTAATCCTGCCCTGGGCCGCTGGCTTCATCCACCTGCCAAGGTAGGTGGAACGTACAAGCCTCAAAGCGAACAGTTGTTGATACATAACCCAAGGCCAGATCGTTACTATAAAAATGACAGCCGTAGAAATGCAGTGAGGGAAACAGTTTCAACAGTTGCGTATAGCCGAAGCCCAGCCGTTCGTCATTGGCCGGGAAATGCACATCGCGGATGACTAACGTTTGCTGACCACGAGCGAAATTCATATCCAGGTCGTACAGATCAATGGGTTCCGGGGAATCGTCTAATAATGCTTCACCGCTTTCTGCAGAACCCCTGGCGACAAGATCACTGTAAAGGCCTTCTGGCAGATTTGACGTGATGAAGGCAGAAGCCTGCTCTTTTTCCACGTCACTTACCTGAAAAGCCAGTTCCTTGATGAGAAAGCCGGCAAAAGCTTTGAGGAATGCTTCTTGTGAAGTGATGTCATCAAGCCATTCACCGCTGTTTATTGGCTTAAGTGATGAGAGCGCTTTATCCATAATGTTTGGTGCATCGCATTAAATTAGGACACTACTGACAGTAGGGAACCTTTACGCGCCCGCGATCATTTGAGGCTGCGGACAAACTTCATTAACTTGAACGCTTTGGAAGGCGTATGGGAAACGGCATAGTATGGCGTCTGCCTGGCGCCAAACGCGCGAAAGAAACGTTCGACGGGCTCAATCATCGATCCTTCAAAATCGAAGCTTTGCGTCACTGTGGAGGCGAATTTGATGGCTTCCCACATGCACAGGCTCGTGGCCCCACTATTTCTGAGCTTGGGATCGCCGCCGCCCATTAAGTAATACGCAGATTTGCTATCCCATACCAGATAGACACCCGCATGGCGCCGCCCCTGGCTATCCTCGGCGATGAATATCTTGCGGGCTTTTCTTTCAGCGGCTGCGGCATCCAAATTTTCTACAAAAGCCTTCGTATACGGCAGAGTTTTGCCCTGGCGGGCAAATACCATCTCATTCAAGCTAAAAAACTCATCGATGCCAAGATCGTCTCTCACTACGACGCCTTCCCGATTGCTCGCCTTCCTGATGTCCCCCTTTATATTGGACTGCACTTCCTTCCATACAGTCTCTTCATCTTCTAGATCATCTATCCGGTAAGTATACCGCGTGGTCTGCTCAAAGCCCTTCCAATAGAAAGGCAGCCAGTTGGTTACGGTATGGTGCCAGTTCTGCTGAAAATGAGTATATGAAGGTAGCTGATCAATCAGCGCCTGCATCAAGTCCTTCTCACGCGACAGGCGCTTGGCATATTTGGCATGCGTAGGGCGAATCCAGGGGCCAAGGTTCTGCGTCAGCGCCGGTTGGGTGAGGAGCGTCAGCCCAAACTTCTGCTTCATAACGTAGGGCATGGCGGCTTGTATCTCTCCCCCTTTTTCCACCACTACTACGTTCCAACTATCACCAGCCACAGCATCGAGCCACCAGGCTTGGCTAAAGAGGGGGATGGAAGGCTCTGTTTCGCAGAGAATGCGGTATTGCGCTTTCAAATGAAGGCATCCTTGTCAAAGGGGTAGCGATTGATAGCGTCTTCGAGGCTATCTTTCTCGGTAGGGGGAATAGTGGACAAATCATCTTTCATGAAGGTGGGTAGCTCACCATCTTTTCTACGCTCCACTGACATCCAACCGGCCAATTCGTCCATCAGGCTTTCACTTAACTCTTGGTTATGAAGCTGCCAGACCTGGTTATCAGGAAAGAGCTCTAAATCTTGCTGAATCTGCTTTTCAACATAATAGACTTGGGCGGCGCTCATTTCATATTCCGAAAGCGATAGCAGATCACTCATATTGGGCGGCATGATGCTCCACCAGTCACCGGGCTTCACTCCCGTTCTCTCTCTCGCCTTCAAGATGGAACGAACAACGAACCTGGGGTCGCGCCTTATGAAGATGATCTTAGCGTCTGGGAAGGCCTTATGGATCAATCTTAACCGCTGTCCGGCATTCAGGTTTTTGAACAACAAAGGCTGCCTCAGATAAGCCGAGGCACCTAATACTTCCGTGCGTATCTCTGACACCATCTTTTGGGTGATTTCATGGTGATCAACGAAATGGCGATCTTTCGGTAACCATCGATACCAGAACCCCCCGCACTCACTAGGCGCATGCCCGCCAAACTTGCGGGTATTGCCGTGTTCCGCTTTGAAGTTGTTGTGGGGGTTATCGCCATACTTTTTTTGGCTTAGCCATAAACCGAAGCGAAGATTGCGGTGCCAGGTGCAGGCGGTGTTGTCTATGTAGGCGAATTGGTAGGCATTGGTTAAGGCCTGGTAGAGGATTGTTGAGCCGGTCCTGGGGGCGCCTATGATGAAGACCGGAGTCTGTGCACTATCTTCTTTATCATCTTTGAAGTAAGCATTCTCCCACATACTAATAAAAGGAGATGTTAATAGATTAAAACGAGACTTTATGCTGTAAAATGCTCTTAGTGAACTTTTCATTAACAAACCTTTACATTTATTGCTCATAGCTTGCAATTTTCTTCACTACTTTGGCTGGTACACCTGCCAATATTTGATCTCCATCAGGAAAGTTTTTGTTTACGACACTCCCAGCTGCAACAATAGTATGCGGACCCAACTCGACTCCGGGAAGAATAACGGAATTGGCCGCTAGCCAACAGTTCTCACCTATTACCACAGGATTGCATTCTTCATATATTTTGAAGTTACTCACATCATGATTCATTGAGACAATAGTGACTCGCGGGCCAACCCATACATTGTCACCAAAGACAATGCCGTTACGCCCATCGATATGACAACCCATGCTTAAGCCAGGGCATCTAGTTCCTTTGTCAATATTATTAGGGCTGATAACTTTCGAAGTCCAATGCACTGGCCACCCGACACGAGGGTTTATACGCAGTATTTTCTGTATAAAAAAATGCTTTACGAGAAGGATGATTCCAAAATTATGATTACGAAAACCTTCCCCACCTAAAAACGCTAAAATGTTTCTTACCATGCTCATCTCTTATTAAATAATGAAAAAGTAGAAATAAATAATAATTAGAAAACCGAATTTTTATAAAATTCCGTGAAAGGGAGTTATGTTTCATCTTTATCGTCAGCGCGCTTTAAGAAATCGTAAGCATTAAGCCCCAAAATAGAAAACCCAATTCTTAGCAACTCTTCATGCACCTTGCTTGTGTGGCGACCATGTAAAGCTAACGGGTGCTGTTTAGATTTTCGTGGCTTGATGTATGAGTATATTTCTTTAGCAAATGGGAAATTTAAAAAATATTTTTTTATCTCAGAAAAAAGGCTATCGGACGCATTGTTCAGCTCTTTATTGTTTTCGACAGTTTGGCTACCGTAAGTGCGTTTCACGTAATCAAGGTACCATTTTCTAGCCTTCCTTAACTCAAGCGGCACATCCTGCCAAAACGTAACAAACTCTTTATCCCAAAGCGGAAGCCACCAATCATAACCAAAGAATTCATAGACTCTTA
>Ga0307964_1000686_pt1 | contig 16072 bp, 13 predicted proteins | sample OrgLakmetagen596_FD_201823 | JGI IMG/M metagenome (GOLD analysis project Ga0307964, IMG submission 201823) | Saline water microbial communities from Organic Lake, Antarctica - #596 | ecosystem: Environmental > Aquatic > Non-marine Saline and Alkaline > Saline | place: Antarctica: Organic Lake... | reverse complement strand
CGGTTTCCGTCATGGCGGTACCCAGCGCGAAAGACGCCGCAATCACCACCAGCACGGGCAGATCCACACTACGGCGGGCGCGGCTCGCCGTAATACAGCCGGTCACGATCATGGCCCCCGCTGCCAGAAATGCGGCTTCCATAATCTGCAGCAAGCCAGAAGCACTGGCCAGAACCATCAACAACAAAATACCCAACGCCCGGGGCGCCCGGTGAAAATCCGGTGGTGTGGAATCGTTCAGCGCGCTGACCAGCAGAAAATCCCGACGGAATCGATATTGCTCCGCAAACTGATGACTGGCTTCCAGCAATAGGGTGTCGCCCATTTTAAAACTGATATCGCCCAACTTACCGGATACCCTCTTGCCCTCCCGGGACACCGACAAAATCGCCGCGTTGAAACGGGTACGGAACCGACTTTCCCGCACGGTCTTATTCAACGCCGGGAACTCCTGCCCCAGAACCACCTCTACCAGGCAGCGCTGATGATTCGCCAGGTCCAGCTTCTGAATGCTGGAATGGGCAGGCTTCAACCCCTGAATCCGGCGCAGCTCACTGGCGCATTCCGGCGCCCCGACAAAATACAGCTTATCGCCCGACTGCAACATCCGGTCCGGCTCTACGGCGGTAATCAGGCGTCCGCCCCGGTCAATTTCCGTCAGATAGCCGTAATTCAGCGCCCGCAAGCCAGCCTGGGCCACGGTTTTCCCCACCAAGGGGCCGGTCGAATCGACTTCCACCTCTACACCATATTCCCGGACCAGCTCCAGCTCTTCCTTCATACCGCCGCGATCCGGCAAAATCCGGGAAGACATCAACACCAGGTAGGTGCCGCCAATCACCAATAACGGAACGCCCACCCACGCCAGCTCGAACAACCCAAGATTGATGCCCAAACGCGCCTGCAACATACCATCCACCACCAGATTGGTACTGGTACCAATCAACGTGCAGGTACCGCCCAGAATGGCGGCATAACTCAGGGGTAACAGCAGGCGGGAAGCAGGAATACCCAGGCGCTGGGCCCAGTCCTGAATGGCGGGGATGAACATCGCCACAACGGCGGTGTTGTTCATGAAGCCGCTGAGAATGCCGGTCGGTGCCAGCATCCGCAGCTGGGCGCCCTTTTCAGTCTTCGGATGGCCCAGAAGCAGGCGCGCAATCCACTGCACAGCGCCGGTTTCTTTCAGCGCAGCTGCCACCACATAAAGCGTGGCAATGGTAATCACGCCGGGATTGCCGAAACCGGACAAGGCCTCAACCGGGCCGAGAATGCCTGTAATCAGCAAAAATGCCAGCGCCGCCATCAATACCAGATCGGCAGAGACCCGGGTGATCACCAGGGCGCCAAGCACAGTGGCAAGCGTAAGCAGCGTTAGAATGGCTTGCCATTCCATAGGGGACTCAGGCTTCCGTGGATTGCGGCGGAGTAAAAATCAACTGCCGGTCAAGAAGGTAGCCGATCAGCCGCTCGACACACTGTTCAACCGACATCTTCGAGGTATCCAGGCGAACTTCCGGGCGCTCCGGTTGCTCGTAGGGCGAATCAATGCCGGTGAAGTGCTTGATCTTGCCTGCCCGGGCCTTTTCATAAAGCCCTTTGGGATCCCGTTCTTCACAGGTTTCCAGGGGGGTATCCATGAACACCTCGATGAACTCCCCCGCCGGGAACAAATTGCGCACCAGTCGCCTGTCGCTGTTAAAGGGCGAAATAAACGCGCTGAGCACAATCAGGCCAGCATCGGTGAACAGCTTGCTGACCTCGCCGATGCGGCGGATGTTTTCGATGCGGTCGTCGTCAGAGAACCCCAGGTCCTTGTTCAGCCCGTGCCGCACGTTGTCGCCGTCCAGCAAGAAGGTGTGGTAACCACGCTCGTACAAAGCCACATCCAGGGCATTGGCAATGGTGGACTTACCAGAACCACTCAGGCCGGTGAACCATAAAAGACAGGGGCTTTGATTTTTGGGAGTGGCCCGGTCCGCCCGGGTGACTTTCTGGTGATGCCAGACAACGTTTTCAGTCATTGATCAGCTACCTTGCTTGTAAACCATGCGTTTCTAGATTGACAACTTCGGGATTTTATCACCCTGGCTCAAGTCCATCGCAACCGTCGATTGCCCATTGCGCCAGACCAGCTCTTCAAGATCGCCGTTAGGCGCGTACCCGGTCCCTGCGTTTTTCAAGACCTCGATAATCGAACGACAATCAAACGCCTGGCTTGCCCGCTGCAGCTGGTTCAGAAGGTCTTCGACCCGATCCCAGCCCATGGATGCTTCCCGCGCCATCATGATGCGTGGGTGGGACGTCCCCTGGGGATCGTCGCCAATCAACAGTTCCTCGTACAACTTCTCACCAGGGCGTAAACCGGTAAAGGCCACCTCAATATCGCCGTCCGGGTTTTCTTTCGTTTTCTCTTCCATGCCCATCAAGTGGATCATCTTTCTGGCCAGGTCAGCAATCTTGACAGGCTCACCCATATCCAGCACAAACACCTCACCACCAGCCCCCATGCTGCCCGCTTGCAAAACCAGCTGGCTGGCTTCGGGGATCGTCATAAAATACCGGATAATATCCGGGTGGGTAACCGTAACCGGGCCGCCATCGCGAATCTGATCCCGGAACAGAGGCACCACAGAGCCGGAAGATCCAAGCACATTACCAAAGCGCACCATAGAAAAAACCGTCTTTTGCTGCCGCTGTGCCAGCGCTTGCAGCACCAGCTCTGCTAACCGCTTACTGGCCCCCATCACGTTGGTCGGACGGACCGCCTTGTCGGTAGAAATCAGCACAAAACGCTCAACCCCGGCTGCGATGGCCGCTTCTGCTGTATGCCAGGTGCCGAACACATTGTTCTGCACGCCTTCAATAATATTGTGCTCAACCAGCGGAACGTGTTTATAGGCAGCGGCATGGTATACCGTTTCAACGCCAAGGGCGCGCATAGCCGTCTCACAGCGACGGCGATTGTTTACATTCCCAAGGAGCAGGTGCAACTCCACCCCAAGTCCCTCAATCAGGTTTATAGAGCTTAATTCCCGCTCAATAGCGTACAGGGTAAATTCGGACTGCTCGAAAAGCACCAGCTTGTCCGGGCGGTGGCGAATAATCTGGCGACACAGCTCCGAGCCAATAGAACCGCCCGCACCGGTAACCATAACGGACTTCTGATACAGGCTTTTGGCAACAACCGCAGAATCCGGTCGAACCGGGTCCCTCCCCAGCAAGTCTTCCAGCTCCAGATCACGGATATCGTTAATCCGCGCCTGACCGGCTACCAGTTCGGACATTGAAGGAACCGTCTGAACCGGAATTGACAGCGGCTCCAATTGTTTCAAAAGCGCCTTCCGGTCAACCCGGGTATCTTCATCCAGTGCCAGAAGAATTCTATGCACGCGATATCTGGGCAGATACCTGTCGATGTGATTAATACTGATCACGGGCAGGCCATTAATCGTCGACTTGTGATTGGCCTGATCAAACGTCACAAAGACCACCGGCCGATACTCGGTGCCCTGCCCCAGAGCAGACGCCAACTGCATGCCGGTCTCGCCCGCACCCACAATGGCAACAGCCTCTTTCGCGCGATGCCTCGGAAGGTTCACAAACCTCCGCACACCAAGGCGGGTACCGCTCACAAAAATGAAGGCCAGCGCCCCATAAATGATCGGTACCGACCTGGGAATGAAAGCCTGCATCAGGTACCCGAACACAATCATGGATAACGCCGAGGCCGCTATACCGTAAACAATCGTCAGAAACGCCTTATCACTGAGATATCGGATAACGGCCCGGTACAGGCCCAGCTTGATGAATACGATGATGGTGAACACCACTGTGACAAAACAGACCAGTAGCTGCTCAAGATTCGGCAACCAGGCTTGTTGCTCCAACCGCAGTGCAAACGCTCCCCAGAACGCAAGAAACAGAAAAAACACGTCAGACGCGACGGAAATTATGCGTTTATAGATTCTCGGCAAGCTGAAAAATCTCTTGATCATCTCAATCCTTTATCCGATCACCGGAACCTTTCCCCAGAACCGTCATCAAAATGTAGTGGAAATAATTCCGGATCGAAATATTTCCCAACATCCTGGCATCCGTTTCGGCGAGCAACCTGGGCGTCGACATGTCGATATCATTAAGCTGAGCCAATCCGGTGATGCCGGGCCGGGCGGCAAGCACGCCGCGCTTGGTGCGCTCATCAATCAGTTCAGCCTGACTGAACAGACAAGGACGCGGGCCAACCAGACTCATTTCACCTCTCAGCACATTCCAAAGCTGAGGGAGCTCGTCCAGCTTGGTTCGGCGCAAAAAACGGCCCAGCGGGGTAATAGCGGAAGTATCTGCCAGGTGGCTGGCAACAGACGCCGTATCAGGCCTCATGGTGCGGAATTTTAGCAAGGTGAAGGGTCTGCCGCTACGGCCCACACGCTCCTGACGAAAAATCGGAGAGCCCGTATCGAACAGACCTATCAGGGTGATAACCAGCAGAACCGGGAACCCTGCAATAAGCCCCGTCAAAGCGAACAGAACATCAAACAAACGAATCACTCACTTCCCCTAAGTTTGAACACAGTCTTTCAGTCCCTGCTGCAAAGATACCCTGGGCTCCCAGCCCAGTAGGCTCCGGGTGTCAGAGATATCCACCTGTAAACTGCTCAGAAGCCGCTGACCCGCGTCTCTTTTGCCCAGCAGTTTCAAACCCCAAAGCAGCAGCTTGGGCGAAATGGCCACAAGGCGAGGCTGTGTTCCGATGGCCTCCCCAAGCTTTCTCAGCAACTCGGGCGTCGAAACATCCTGGTTATCGGACACAAGAAAAGTCCTGTTTACCGCTCCTGAATGATCGATACATCGAACAATCAGATCCACAAGGTTCTGCAGGCTGACCAGCGATCGCCTGTTTTCAATCGCCCCGAAAGGGACCGGAATACCCTTGCCCACGATTTTGATCAGGCTTGCAAAATTGCCCTTTACACCGTGGCCATAGATCAAAGGAGGCCGAATCACCACAAACTCCATTCCTGCCCCCTCGGCAATTTCCTTTAGCCCCTGCTCCGCCCGCCATTTGGACACAGCGTATGCATCCGCAGGGTTTACCGAATCAGAAACAGAAAATGGCCGGCCCGGCAAAGACGCCTCTCCGTGAACCTTTACGGAACTCAAAAATATAAAACGACGAACACCACTGGCGGCAGCCTGCCTGGCAAGGGCCAGGCTACCGTCGACATTAACGTCAGTCAGAATTTTCTTCTGCTCGTCGCTGACCTGTCCACCTCCATGCGTAATCGCCGCGGTATGAACAACGGTATCGACATTGCCAAGCGCCGGGCTCCAGTCTGTTTGCCCACCGATGTGGCCAACGCCAACGTAACGGCTCGCAAAAATCTCTGATTCCGCAACCTCACGTATGGCACCCACGCACGGCCTGTGTCCGCGCTTCTGAAGCTCTTTCATCAGGGCAGAACCAACGAAACCATTGGCTCCCGTCACCAGCACCGCTGTTTTTTCACTCACTGAAGCAACTCCCGATATATGGCCAGATGCTGCCCGATTATTTTCCCGCTCGAAAATTCCTTTTCTGCAAGAGCTCTTCCAGCCTTACCCATGCTCATCCGCAACACGGGGTTCTCTGCCAGCTTCTGAATAGCTTCCGCCAGTGCCACCGCATCCTTGACCGGCACCAGAATGCCGGTCTCGCCAGGTTCGACGGCATCCCGACAACCGGGGGCATCAGTCGTAACAATGGCCCGCCCACACGCGGCACCCTCCAGAAGGGACTTCGACAAACCCTCGCGGTAGGACGGCAAACACACAATATTGGCCCGTTCATACTGCTGCGCGATGTCCTCCCTGTAGCCCAGAAATTCAACAGTGGTCGACCGCTTCCAGCCTTCCAGGTCACCCGCGGATACTGACGACCGGTTATGGATATCCACATCACCCAAAACCCGAAAGCCCACCTCGACACCCCGACAGGCAAGAATCTGAGACGCCTCAACAAATTCATAAATGCCCTTATCTTTCAGCAACCTCGCTGCCATCACAACCAGGGGCCTCCCCTCGGGCTCGTCCTTATAGCGGCATTCATCAAGATCCACACCCGCCCCACGAATCAGCCGCGACTGATCATGCTTCACCGCGCCCACGGACTCCAGAATCCTCCTGTCATCCGCGTTCTGAAGAATCACTTTCAGGTTTTTATGCCCAAAGCCCAGACGGTACATGGCAAGCACCAGTCCCCGGCGAATTCTGCCCAGCATGGAGCCTGCAAGAAACACCGTGCCCAATCCGGAAACCGCCGCGACAACCGCAGGAACTCTCTCGAGCCTCGCCGCGAATGAGCCGTAGATCACCGGTTTGATGGTGACCAGATGAACAATTTCCGGTTTCAGATTTCTGAACAGCCGTTTCATTTCCAGAAAGGACCTTATTTCTGCCCAGAGTTTCTGACCGCTTCGGTTCAAAGGTAATAAATGATGCTCAAACCCGTAACCGGTTATGGTTTTAACCTGCTCCCCCGGACCCGTCGCAATATGGACATCGTAGCCTTCGTCCCGGGCAGCCAGCGCGATCGGCAAGCGGTGAGATACAAAAAAAGCGGGGCAATTGACGACAAAAAGCAGAAGATTGGGTCCGAAGCGTCTGGTTTCGTAGGCATCAATATAACCAGATACCATTTTATCCAGTGAAAACCGGCCGGCCTGGGTACTGGCTATTATCGAAATTTCCTCAGGTCCGGACTGTTCAATCTTGGAAATAGCTGCACTCACGGCACTCGCCCAGGCAGAAGCAGACTGATGTTCAGCCACCAGGGTAACAGCGTCGCTTTCCGGGCCCACCACCTCTTTTAATCCACTAACCTGAGAAACTACCACCGGCAGGCCCGTCGACATTCCCTCTGCGGCAACAAGCCCAAACCCTTCCCACTGCGAGGGAATCAACTGTAAGTCGGCATGCCCCAAATGCCCCTCAACATCATCAGACCAGCCGGGCATGGTCACAAGATCCGATAGCCCAAGGGTAACAATCAGTTCCTCAAGCCTGGCCCGCTCAGGCCCCTCTCCAACAATCACATACTCTTTGACCCGATCCCGCAATTGCGAGACAGCTTCAATGGCTACCGCAAAATTCTTCTTTCCGGTCAGCGACCCCACCGAGACCAGAGAAACCTTTCTGCCATCTACGCCACCGCGCACCCGTGCGTCATGTAGCCGGGCACCATTGGGAATCGTAACCAGCCGCTGCTCTGACAAACCTGCTCCCAGCCACCGGAACAACGATTGATAGACGCCATCACTGATGCAAATCACCTTTTCGTACCGGGCGTACAGCAACCGATCAACCAGCCTGAACCCCGGCAGATTGCGTCTCCGGTTATGAGTGTTGTGCTCGGTATAGAACCGACGCACCGTCATAAAAAGCGTCGCCAGTACTACGTAAATAAAAGGCCAGGTTAAATGAGCATGAACCACCAGGTCCGGGTGCTGTTCTCGACGCCGGACAATTTCCGACCTTAGTTTCCATATATTTGAAACCGATCGAGGGCCAGCACCGAGCGACACCTCACCAGGCTTCAGCTGGCTCTGATCACCGCTGAAGAACACAACTTCCGAGCCCACACCCCGGGCGCGATAGCGTTGGTTGAGCTCACGAACAAGCACCTCCGCTCCCCCACCGGTTGGTGCGGTCATAACATGCAGAATCATAGCAATCCGTCTTGATAATAAGGGCGCCCGAAACCAAACAGAGCCTGACCCGACGCGAGGTATACCTGCCCCAGAAAATAAGCCAGGAACAAACTGATAAAGGCGTACTGATAGTAACCGCGGGTCGAGAAACCGGCGATCAGAACCAGCGGTAAAACGCTCTCAAAAACCCGACCCGACAGCGGGAAAGTAAAATACATCCCAAGATAAACAAGAACAAAAAGCGCCGCAAACGCGTGCTTTTCATACCATTCCCGGGACTGGAAACAGAATATCGCAAACCCCAGGCTCCAGAACACAAACGCGATTCCAGAAACATCCAGATCAGACGCCGAATAGCGCAATGCGTGCCGGGACCCCAGCAGGTTCGCCACAAAGAAAATCAGAAAAACAGACACTGCAGATATCGAAAAGAAAACCGTGGATTTTAAATCGAATTTAAACCTGACCCAGGAAGAAAACCAGTAAACGGCCAGAAAGCACCAAACGATAAAAAAGGATGCGTGCACCAATGGCGTCAACGCAATCATGAACCACTTTTTCGAACCATCCAGGTAAAACCACGCATAAGTAAACAAAGCAACAGCATAGCCCTGGCGCAGCTGTACAACATGATTTTTTAAAACCTGTGGTAACAGCAGCGCAATCAACAGCCAGAAGACCAGCCTGCGGTTATAGCCCAACATGGAAAACGCAAACAGAAACGCAAAACCGAATATCAGTACGGAAAGAACCGACTCGGGCCCCAGGAACAACGAAAGCAGATAGTTCGCAAACAGAAATAACGGTTCATTGACAAGAAAGGTCAGCAAGCCCGACTCAAGATAACCGGCGATAACCGAACCGGAATCCGCAGCGTAGACCAGATAGTTTTCCCGGTCTTTAAAAGCATCAACAGGCAACACAAATGCCAGACAGTAGGCGTAAACAAACGACAGCACTATCGCAAGCAGGCTGGCATCTGGCTTCTGCGCAGTGTTCATATCTAGCGCAATTTCGCCCGAACCCTCGCGAGAAAAGCCGCAAGGAAGGCCGCCACAATACCCAGAACAATGCCCGCGGCAATAAATCCGGCCATTAACTGCCAGGCCGGGCGCCTTTGAGGCTCAGAACTGCGCCGCAGTTCCGTCAGAACAACCGCCGGCTGCAAGCCATCAAACTGCCGTTTCAGGTCGTTCCTGACCTCCAGGGCAACGGCCGCGAACTGGCCATTATCGAAGCCAGAAACCCGCTCTATCAGGGCATCCTGTGAATCCAGCTGATCTTTAAGGCTTTGCTTCTCATCCGCGAAGTATTCATTCTGCTCGTCAAGCAGCTGATCGATAAGCTTCTGGTGTATTTCCCGAACCAGTTTCTCATCGTCACTGCCCGCAACAGACCAGAACTCGATCATGCTGGATGCGGCCGAGTAACTTAAAGATGGCTTACCCGAAAAGGCCTCGCCATTGTCCTGATACTCATTTTCCAGTTGCGGCAGCCAGAATTTTTCAAGCTTCGAAACAAGATACTCCGCAGATTGAACAGGCACGCCGCCCTGTTTCTGGGCCACCTGAACAAGGCTACGGTATTGATATAGATCCGGCGTCATCAGGATATAGCTGATCCCGACAAGCACCGTCAGTATAAACACAGGTATTGCCACCATTCGGTCGATGACCACCATGGCCGCCAGATCCACAAGCCCGATCTCTTCCGGTCTTTCCATATCCGTCTTCCGACCTTTCCATGTCCAGGCAAGCGTAACGCTTCACCCTATTCCACCGAGACCAACAAACTCTGCAGAGCTTCATCCAGAACTTTTACCTGTCTTTTAACACCAAACCTGTTGATCTGATCGCGGGCGCATTCAGCGGCTCGGTAATAAGAAGAGGGATCCGCCATCACACACCGCAAAGCCTCGAACCAGGCATCCAGATTTCCCGGCTCCAGGGTCAGCGCTTCCTGAAAAGCAACCGCTTCCGGCAGGCCCCCGATATCCGAAACCAGCGCAATTTTTCCGGCCGCCAGCCCCTCAACGGCCACCCGACCAAACGGCTCTGGCCAAAGAGAGGGAACCAAAACAAGGTCTGCCCTTTCCCTGAATTCAGCTTGAACGTCACACCATCCGACCAATGTCAGATTGCTCTTGACCTGATCCCCTTCCGCACTTGCGCCCGGACATCCGACCATCCGGAAACTCAGCTCCGGAAACCTGTCTGCCAGGCCCTCAAAAAGGGCGGTGCCTTTTTTGGCACTGGTTCCAACCATAGACACCGTCTTGATCACCCGGTGCCTGTCCATCGGAGCCAGGTCATAATCAACGGGCGGATAGACAACCTTCGACGCCACTCTGCCCGGGATTTTCTGCCCGCAAACCCGTGCCATATAGTCACTATTGGGCAGAACAAGGTCCGTTTTGGCGACCGCTTCCGGCCCGAAACCACCCAGCAACAGGCTTTTAACCCATCGCTTGAGCACGCCAGAAGGCGTTCCGGGCTTCTCAAGATTTTCATACGCCCTGACAAAAAGGGCCACAGGTAAAGAGGAGGAACGCTTTACAGACAATACAGCGCCGAGCGCCTCGGTAGAAGTGACCATTACGTCAGGTTTGGTGACATGACCCGCCATCTCCTTAACCCTGTACCGAAACTTGAGCCTCGATTTCACATAAGCCCCCATAGAGCTGCCAGGGTCGCTCACCTCAATAATCTTCACACCCTTTTCCGTGCAGTCACCGCAGCCGCCCGCGTTGGTCGTCACAACAACAACGTCGTGGCCCAAAGCGACCAGCCCTTCAAAGAGAAGGCGATTTGAAATTTCTCCGCCACCGACATTTCCAGAATAGCTTGCAGGTCGGAAGCTCGGCATTACGGCCAATACTTTCAAAAGGGGAGCCTCTTTGATGCAATGAGAATAATGGGGGAATGAATTTCAAAAAACAGGGTTACCCGGTTAGCCGGCGAGATCTCTGAGAAAGGCTTTAAGCCCCCCACGGGCACTATAGCCACCGGTCATCAGAAACCGGGTCACAACAACAACCCTCGACACAACGAATCGACGGCGCATCGCCATGCGTTGCTCAATCCAGTCAGTCTGTACCCTGGATTTTTTAAAAAGGTCTGTAAGGCTTGACCTGTAGTGCTCCGGGGCAAGCCGGTTAATCTGTTCGATCCCCTCAGCAAAAATCTTCAACTGTTCGAGATCACGCTGTTCAATGCGCGGGGTGTCCGAATCCAAAATCTTTTTGGCCGAGTGCAGGAATGCACCGGCTCGCGAAACCCTGGTCGTTCTATTGGCAATAAACTGCGACTCATTGGATTCGTGACGACGGTAATACTGCAGCACCCGCCCATCCACCAGTTTTGCGTCCAATCCATCCGCTATTTTTACCAGCCAGCTGTCGTGGGCCCGCAGCCCCTCGGGGATAGGCAGACAGAATGCCAACAGCCCCCGCCGGACAGCGCAGCAACAGCCCATCACAAACCGTTCCAGCTCTAAACCCGCCGAGCGGATCTGCCCGATTTTGGTCAGCCCTACCTCATTCAACCCGCCGTCGGTAAGCGCTGCATCATTCATAACAACCAACATTTCAGGGTTACGCTCAGCAACTTCGGCAATATAGGCGATTTTTTCCGGAAACCAGACATCGTCCTGATCGCTGAGAAATACCAGGTCTCCCGTCGTTTGCATCAGAGCTGCATTGAAGTTACCGCAATAACCAAGATTCTTTTCATTGCGACAAAAAACGACCTCAAAGGGCGCGGTTTTCGCAAACTCGTAAACAATATCTGCTGTCCCGTCGGTTGAGCAGTCGTCTGTGATGATTAACTCATCTGGTGGACGGGTCTGATCCACGAAACTTTGGAGCTGGGCTTCCAGATATTGAGCACCGTTATAAGTGGCCATGGCTATGGAAATTTTCATCAGTGCAAATTAATCCTTGGTCACAAAATCAGGTCAGTCGCTATATGCATGATAGTCATTTACCTTTTCAGCTATCACATTTCTCTTATTGATTTTTCATTTTAATAACCGTGCCAAGAAAATCTAAGCCGTAATTTAAAAACTGCCATAACAATCCATCTACTCGCCTTGCCCTGATATAGCAACTAATCCTTAATATTCTCGAACGTTGCTTCCTGTGTTTTACTTTTCTTATAAAAAAATTATCGACTGACCCGGCAAAATTGAATCTTTTAATTGGTAACCCCGATTTCCAGACAACGTAGGGAAAACTGATCTGATCTCTCTTGGTATAGGCCTCCAGGTTCTTCCACCATGAATCCATGAGTTCCTGAACCCTAGGGTCGGAATGTTTTCTGACAATAAAATTGTTCTCTGTTAACGGTTGGTTTTCAGGCATCCCATCCGCAAGATATTTTTCAATCTGAGTGTCAATAATTTGCAAATCGGCAGAAGAAAATTTCCCTAACGATCTGCACACCGGAATTTCTTCCATAACCGTAGATCTATCGGGGTGCTTCGGACAGCCTATTAGCTCCTCATCTCGAGACATTTCATCCACAATCAAGGATAAATCATTTAATATCCTCAGATTGCCATCTATATAAACTGACCAATCATAATCAAAAAAAAATTTATGAGGGAAAAATTTAAAGTACCTGTTCACTAAATTATAAGGCAACGAACTAATTTCTTTCGGTATTGGCCGAACATCCCACCCGTTTTTATGTCCGGAGTACGAGTCAGTGTAGCAAATATAATCTACATTTGATGGCCTTGATAGCGGGGGCAGCAGCCAATCATAATTATTTGTTATACATGTATACACAACAATATTTTTCATGCTCTGTTATATCCACAATTCCGTGAGGATTCTAAAATAAGCCAGCAACCCTTTACGAAAATCAGGACGTTTAATCACCTTTCGACAATACGGAGCGAAGCAACCCAAGTTTCCTTTTTATTCTCCGAATGATGGTTTTCCTGGGAGTGATTCGCAATTCGAATAAGTAGGGATGGACCCGGTCTAAAGAAAAATTTGATGTCACTCTGGAATTGGCATATTGACCATCAAGCAAAGTATTATAAAGCGCACTTTCAGTACGGGCATATACCAACATATTCTGTTTATAAATCACATTGATTGCCGGATCATTCCAGAACTCCGGACGAACAATATCAAAGCATTCAAATTTTCTATCGCTGAACTTTCGGTGCCAGTAGGACTGTGGTTGTTCATTCACATGGCCGGTACCACCCTGCCCCGGGATTGCAGCGGAAAACAATATTACGTCGGCATGAGATGTCAGGAAATCAATGAAACGGTCAGCTGCCTCGGGTGGTAGATGTTCCGCCACTTCAATGCAGAACGCGAAATCGTAACTGTCGACGTCGGCTGGATTGGTTCGTGACAGGTCGTGCTCCAGGAAAAATTCCGCCTCAACTTCCAACTCTTCCCTTGGGACCCAGGGGCCATCGATCCCTCTAATGGTTTGAGCCCCTTTCTTTTGGGCCTCGGCCAGCCAGATTCCTGTCGCACACCCAACATCCAGTACCGTCTTTGGTTTAACGGCTTCCCATAGGTGCTCGACGATAGGCTTCGCTGATGCGAGCGTTTTCTCCCGCCGACTCGTAAAGAACTCAGTAGAGTAAGTCATCGGTTATCTCTCTTGGAAATATTGATTAATTCGAAATTGTGCCCAGATTCGAAACGCCAGTGCCCGTGCAACCTTTGAGATTGTGATCGCCAATGCAGCCCCCAAAGCACCTTTCTCGGGTATCAACGTCAAGCAGAGTAAGACAGTCAACCCAGCGCCTGCAATTGAGATCACCAAAGCATCACTTTCATAATGGGTAGCATGAAGCAGCAGCATGGATGGTCCAACCAGATTAACGATCAAAAAGCCGGTGACTATGATAGCTAGCGGCCAATAGGCCTCTGAATACTCTGAACCATAAACGAACTCCAGAACCTCTTGTCCAAACCCGATGAGAACAGCTGCCAGAGGTAAGGAAACCAATAAAGCAGCAATTCCGGCCAGGCTGACCATGCGAAATAACCTGGCCTTTTCACCACTCGCAAAAACACGAGTGATATGAGGGTGGATAGTTGCTTCGACAATCGTAAGCGGTGCTGACACCAGAATTGCAATAGAAATAGCAACTTTAAAATAGGCCACTTCCGGCTTCGACGCGAGCATACCTACAAGAGGAATTACCAGTTCACTATTAAGGTAACTAACACCAGCAATGGCCGAAAAGGGCAAAATAGATCTTTTCCACCGCTGATCATCAAATACTGGATCAGCGCTAACTCCTTTAAGCTGCCGTTTAAGTAAAACGCTCACCACGATCAAAGTAACGGCAAGGGACATGAGTTGAGCAAAGAGGGCAGAAAAAGGAGTGAGTGTCCCTACAAAAAACAGAATCAGAACGATCACCAGAAAAACAACAGGCCTGACGATCGTGTCAGCAATCCTGGACTGAATAATCAGGGTGAAGCCTTGAAGAATACCCGTCCGGACCTGGATAACGGCCAGAAGCGGAATAGTCATAGCGGCAATGAGCATCAAATGAGTTTTTTCATCGACACCACGCCCTCCCTTCCAGATTACAAAACCCAAAACCAGAAGCATGATGAAGACACCAAGAAACAAAGCAACCTGATGAGCTCGTCGTATTAATCCAGTCAGTAAACCCGGGTTTTCCGCACTATGATAATTCGATACCTCTCTTACTAAAAATGGCGGGAGCCCCGCGTAGGCAGGGAGCGCAAACAAAAACACCAGGCCAAGCACATAGCTATAAACTCCATAATCCTCGACTCCCAGGGTTCTTGCCATCAACACAGAAGTTGCAAGGGCTATTGGCAATGACAAAAGCTTTAGGCCGCCAACCCCCGCCGCCCCACGAACCAGTTTGGCTCTGAGACTGTCACCCCGGCCAGCGTCCAGAATTAGACTAAATGACAACCTGGTCATGAAGGATTTTCATCGTACGTTTTACTCATTTCGGCAGCTGCGCTTCGGCAAAGCCAAGCCCCTGGTCGTCTTTTTCCGAGATGATCGGCTGACCTGTAGTTGGCCAGGCTATTGCTAAGTTACCGTCATCCCATCGGATACAGCGCTCATGCTCCGGCGCGTAAAAATCCGTACACTTGTACTGAAAATCCGCTGTCTCACTCGTTACCAAAAATCCGTGGGCAAATCCCGGTGGCACCCACAAGATACGGTTGTTCTCTTCTGAGAGATACTCCCCTACCCACTGGCCAAACGTGGGTGATTCCAGCCGCAGGTCTACGGCTACGTCGAACACTTCGCCACGCGTAACGCGTACTAACTTACCTTGTGCATAGGGCGGCAGCTGAAAGTGCAGGCCCCGCAGAGTGTTTTTAACCGAACGGCTGTGATTGTCCTGCACGAAGGTTGCGACTATTCCCGCTTCGCGGAAGACTTTTTCGTTCCATGTCTCCACAAAAAAGCCACGCTCGTCTCCGAACACCTTAGGTTCAATGAGTTTTACGTCTGGAATTCTGGTTTCTGTGATTTTCATAAGGTTCGCTTACTTGGCTGTTTTGACCAATTTTTTCAGGTAGTCACCGTAACTGTTCTTTTTCAGGTTTTCCGCCTCACGCAGCAATTCTTCTTCGCCAATAAAGCCCATGCGGTAGGCAATTTCTTCCAGGCAGGCGATTTTCAGGCCCTGGCGTTTTTCGAGGGTTTCGATAAAACCGGCGGCGTCATGGAGGGAATCGAAAGTGCCGGTGTCTAGCCAGGCAAAACCCCGGCCCAGAAGCTCGACGTTTAAGTCGCCGCGCTCCAGGTAAGCCTGGTTGATATTGGTTATTTCCAGTTCGCCCCGATGGCTCGGTTTTACCTGCTTGGCTATGTCCACCACATCGTTGTCATAAAAATAGAGGCCGGTGACCGCGTAATCCGATTTCGGGTTGGTCGGCTTTTCTTCGATGGAGATGGCGCGATGATTGTCGTCGAATTCTACCACGCCGAAGCGTTCCGGGTCGGTCACCTGGTAGCCGAATACAGTCGCGCCTTTGTCTCTGGCGGCTGCGTTCTGCAGCATTTTGCTCAGGCCCTGACCGTAGTAGATGTTATCACCCAGCACCAGGCACACGCTGTCGTTGCCGATAAACTCCTCACCGATAATAAAAGCTTGTGCGAGGCCGTCCGGGCTTGGCTGTGCGGCGTAGGTCAGACTAATCCCCCATTGGCTACCGTCACTGAGTAGGCGCTTGAAGCCGTCCTGATCTTCGGGGGTGGTGATGACAAGCACGTCCCGGATTCCGGCCAGCATGAGGACGGAGAGGGGGTAGTAGATCATGGGTTTGTCGTACACAGGCAGCAGCTGTTTGGAGATGCCTCGGGTGATTGGGTACAGACGGGTGCCAGAGCCTCCGGCGAGGATGA
>Ga0307964_1000675_pt1 | contig 16229 bp, 15 predicted proteins | sample OrgLakmetagen596_FD_201823 | JGI IMG/M metagenome (GOLD analysis project Ga0307964, IMG submission 201823) | Saline water microbial communities from Organic Lake, Antarctica - #596 | ecosystem: Environmental > Aquatic > Non-marine Saline and Alkaline > Saline | place: Antarctica: Organic Lake... | reverse complement strand
CGTCCTTGGCAACGCCCCGAGGCCATATTCTGTCCACCAGAATGCGCGGGCCATCGGAGCGGGCGGGTTGGTCGTAAGCTCTTTTCAGACGGATATCCATAGCTTTTATCCTGATGGTTTGCCTCTTGAGGAGCCTGCGGTTTGATCAGGCAATTTGAAGAATCCGCATCAACTGAGGTTTATGTCTGTCCGGCAGCAGGTCCTCCAGTGTGTACTGATCAAGGGTATTGAGGAAAGATTGCAAGGCCTCGGCCATAACATGCTTGAGGCCGCATACCGGGGTTATATTGCAGAGGTTGTCGGATGAGAAGCATTCCACCAGTTCAAAATCTGGCTCGGTTTCCCGTACCAGAATACCAAGGTTTATGTCCTCGGGTTTTAGATGAAGTCGAAGTCCGCCCTTTTTGCCACGCACAGTCTTAAGGTAACCCTTGCGATTGAGCTGATGCACCACCTTCATCAGATGATTCCGGGAAATATCATAGCTTTCCGCAATCTCACGAATGGTGGCTAGGCGCTCCCCCTGTACAGCGAGATACATAAGTACCCGCAGAGAGTAATCGGTATAGCGTGTTATCTTCATTCACGTTCTCCGTTACGGCGCACCTGGAAAGGAAGCGCAGCGTTACCGGGACGGGCGGGTCAACAAAAAACCAGCCACGGCACAGAAAAAAACGCCCATCCCGATTACCACCCATACCGAGGCCGATGTAAACCACAATACGGTCAGACTCAGCCCCATCAATACACAAGCAAGCACTTTTGATCTAACCGACACGGCACCCCGTTCCCGCCAGTCTTCGATCATCGGGCCAAAAATCCCATGGCGCGCTAGCCAGCCAGCCAATCGGGGCGAACCCCGTTGCGCCGACCATGCTGCCAATAAAAGAAAGGGCGTGGTCGGCAGCAACGGCAGAGCCGCGCCGAGCACCGCGAGCCCAAGACTGATATAGGCCAGACACTGAAACCCGGGTTTGCTTTGCCCATAGTCATCGGACATTTCCTTCACACCCGCCTCCTTAGAGCCCTGCCTGCACTGGTTGGCTCATGCGCAGTACCAACACAGGCCTACGCTTTTGGACAGTCGTTAGCTACCTATTATTTTATATACATTTTATTATGAGCGTAATGGGCTGCAACGACCATGAAGTGCCGGAACTGATTGAGTTTGCGCGCCGTAAACAGGTGGATATCAACTTTATCGAAGAGATGCCCCTGGGAATTGTGTCGGGACATAATCGCAAGGAATCTTTTTGCAGTAGCGATGAGGTTCACGACATTATCACTAGACACCATAAACTGGTTCCGGCGACAGCGGATTCCGGGGGCCCTGCCCGCTAATATCGCATGCCAGTGCCGCATGCCAGACAGCCCGGTTCAGGTGGGCTTCATGAATATGACCGGCGGCTAAGCAAATTCGTGCTCCACCCACAGGTGTTCAAGAGCAATATCGGCCTGCCTTATTGTCCGAACTGAATCAGGCGGACGGGATCCTGAATGAACAGCCGGCCCCGGTTAACTCTCACAAGACCAGTGATTTTCAGATCATTAAGAAGACGTGACAGAGTTTCCGGCTGCATGGCAAGTCGTGAGGCGACCAGGCACTTGGGCAGCGGGAGTTCCACCTCGACATTACTGAGCAGGCCTTCGGGAAGCAGATCCACCAGATAGCGTATCAGTCGATCACGGGCGTTCTGCAGCGTCATGATTTCAAGATCGTGAAAGCGTTCCACAGCGCGGTTGGCAAAATGGCGAAGGGCGCTTTCCGCATAGGCCGGGCGCCGATTCAGTATATTCCGGTAAGCCCGGATCGGGATCATCAGCACTTCGCTGTTTTTCAGAGCTTCGGCATAGCAGGCATAGCGGGCGGGCTCGGCGTAAATCATGACTTCGGCAAAACAATCCCCCGGCGCAATGCTATCGAGCGTGCGCTCGACGCCGGTAGCGTCCAGCCGGTAAAGGCGCAGACGACCGGACGCAACGAAATAGAAATGAGCCGCAGGTGTGTCCTGGCGGTAAAGCAGTTCTCTGGCGCTGAGAGTCACCCGTCGCGACTGATGGGTGACAGCTGCAAAGTCTTCGTCTCTGAAGCTGCTGAACAGCGAGTGCGTGCGGAGCGTGTCGAACTCAGTGTCCAGTTCGTTCGCGACCATCTGAAGTGGTAGTGCTGAAGCCTGTGCCAGTGCGATCATGGTGCAATCCGTCCTTGTGTCTAGCAGTAAACAAAGTACAAGTTTCATATTACGGCTTCGATCGAGAGGGATCGCTCCCCCTTTGGGGATAGATGGCTGACTGTTAGGAGGTAATCTGTGAATAGGAGGTAATCCGTGAATTCAGCACCTCATAACGGCCCTATATCGTCTTTGGTCAATTGGAGATTGCGGCTCTGGGCGCTGCGGGAGGAGATTTTTCGGACCCGGCATTGAGCAAGTAGGACCCTGCGCTCTTCAGCACGTGAGGCGCGCTCCGACACAATCAGCGCGACGCCGGTCACCATGAACAGGAGCATGAACGCTATGCTGCGGATACCGACGATGTCATTGCCGAGACCGAACAGCAGGGGTAAGGCAAAGCTGAGCAAGCAGGCAGCCATCAGCATGAACCCCCCGGCGATACCAACGTGCTGCGGGAAAAAATCATAGAGCTGACGCAACAGCCCACCCAATCCTAGCCCCATGGCTGTGCCGAGTAGCATGAGCATGGCGATAACCGCCGGCACCGGCAGGTTAAGCTCAACAAGGTAGGTCCGCTCATAACCCGTTATCGAGAGATGCATGGGCGGATAGGACAACCCCAGCAGTAGTCCCAGACACGCCAACAAGGCCCAGCGTATAACTCTCTTTGGCCCGAGTTTGTCCGCCAGCCAACCGCCGGGCACCTGGGCAAGGGCTCCGGGTACAATAAACAGAATCGCTAGGCCGGCCCCCTGCTTGAGGCTGAGTTCATGTTGCGACGCCAGGTAATCCGGCAGCCAAAGCGCCAACGCGACAAAACCACCAAATAGCACGCTGTAGCTGAGACAGAAGCTGCCCAGCAACCTGGGCCAGAGTTCGGAATCTGAACCGGGAGCCTTGCCCGGTTCCCCATCCGAAATATCTTCGGGGTCCGTAAGCAAGTAAATCAGTGCCATGGTTATCACGAGCATCAGCAGATAGGCCATGGGCGCTACCTGCCACCGGAAGGCCTCATGGATAAGCGGGACCAATAGGTAACTGAACCCGCCGCCTATCATGCCGGCTCCGCAGCAGCCCATGGCCGCACCCATCCGGTGAGTTGCGCTATGGCTCACCACGTAGTGCAAGCCACTGATAAACAGGCCACCTGAAAGGCCAAGTCCGGTGGCCACTAGAAGCAGCCCAAAGTAGCTCTGCACCAGCATTAGCGCGACCAGTACCAGGCTCAGACCAGCGAGGCAACCCAGTATGACCTGTCGCCCACCCCTGGCCTCAATCACGAACCCCAGGGGCACGGCAAGCAGCCCCCCTGCCAGGACAGGGGTAGCCAGAAGAAGTCCGAAGCCGGTACTGCTTAATGCCAGCATCTGCTTCATATGCACACCCATAACCGCCAGCAGGGTCCAGCAAGCAAACGCCATGAACACCGCCACAAAGGCCAGTGGTAATACTACGCTCAGGGGTGCCCCGGCACTCGGGCCCGCCAGAGGCTGCTGGCTTTTATCACTGGGTCCATTGCTGGTTTCAGTTACGCGCATCGCATAAGTGTTTGCTTGGCGGCCATCTGCAGTCAAAAGGTCTTCGGTATGAATAACTACAGAGGTATCCAGCTACTCTGAAAGAGGTATGCTGAGGATTAAACTGTTAGGGATTGAAGGGCTCGGTTGCTACCATAGACGCCTTGGCCTGTTCGCCGGTGATGGCGAACTCCGGGCCCGATGAATTAAGCCGCAAGGTAGGGTAAATGCTCCGTAATTCTTTGGTAAGTCGCGTTGGCGCCGTAGTAGCGGCTATCAGCATCGTGGCGCTGATGAATATTATTGTTTCGCTGGCGATTTCTGGCAGCATCCAGGGCAATGCCACGGCTATTAATATTGCCGGCTCCCTGCGAATGCAAAGCTTTCAGATGCTGGCGCAATGGCATCAGCTCCGTGATCAGGCTGTAAACGCGGATCCGGCCTCCGATACCTGGGAGGCGCAAATACAGCGATTCTCCGAGCGACTGCATACCCAGCCCCTGGTGACCGCACTTCCGGGTGCTTCCGACCATGAGATTTCCCGTCAACACCGTGCCATCAGTCAGTTGTGGCTGGAAGAACTGAAGCCAAGCCTGATTGAACCCCCGAGAGAGATTGCACCGGCAACCCTCCACGAACTGGTCGGCCGCCTGGTTAATGAAGTGGATGGCCTGGTTACGCTGCTTGAGCAACGCACCGAAGCCCGAATTAAACTGATGAACCTGGTTCAGATTATTAGCTTGATTGTCACGCTGCTGGTGATCGTGGCTCTGTATTTTGACACCAAGACTAAGGTTGTACAGCCGCTTAAACGCCTGCTGGCGATTGCGCTTGCAGTGGGTACAAAAGACTTCAGCCAACGATCCGGGCTCAAAGGAAATGACGAACTCAGCCGACTCGGGCGGGCATTTGACCAGATGACTGTCGAACTGAGCGTCAGCTACCGGGATCTGGAAACCGATGCCACCGAGAAAACCGTCGCGCTGGAGCGCAGCCATGCCGCTTTGCGACTGCTACACAGTGCCAGCCGATCTCTCTTTGCCAGTAGCGACCTGTGCGCTAGTGCAGTGCCTTTATTACAGAATCTGGAAGAGCTGCTGGGTATTGGCCCTATTCGCCTATACCTGCATGACCGTAACTCCCCAGAGCCGGTCCAGGCGCTGACCACGGCCGCCAAGGCGCGCCCTTATTACTGTCGTGATCATGACTGTAATGCCTGTTTGATATCACCTCATGCCCTGGACGACGCGCCCCATGACGGCGCGGATAGTCGTCGCCTGATGCTTCCGATTCGCACCTCCACAGCCCTGCTTGGCACCCTGGAGGCCTGGTATCCCGCTAAAGAGGGCTTGCCTGAAACCGGCCGGCGCCTGCTGGAAACCCTCAGCGATCAGCTTGCTACAGCCATTTTCTTGCAACGCCAGATGACCGAACAGCAGCGCCTGACCCTGGCCGAGGAACGCGCCGTCATCGCCCGCGAACTCCACGATTCCCTGGCCCAGTCCCTGTCCTATCTGAAGATGCAGGTAGCGCGCATGCGCCGGCTCGATATTGTTCCGGACAATACCGACCGCCACAATGATATCCTTAACGAGCTTAGCACCGGCCTCAACAGCGCCTACCGGCAACTCCGGGAACTGCTCACTACTTTTCGTCTCAAGCTGGACACGCCGGACCTGCGCACGGCACTGCAACAAACGGTGGTTGAATTCGGAGAGCGTTTGCCCAACCCCGTTCAGCTAACCTATGATTTGCCCCAGGCCATGTTGTCGGCCAACGAAGAAATCCACGTACTGCAGATCATCCGGGAAGGACTTGCCAATACGGTAAAACACGCCGACGCCACCCAGGTTGAGGTAGTAGTATCTTTCCATTCCCCCAAAGTACAGGTACAGATTATGGACAATGGGAAGGGGCTACCTGACAGCGAACAGCCGCCTCAACATTATGGCCTGATCATTATGCAGGACCGCGCCCGCACTCTCGGTGGCGAGATCGTGATACAGAATCGAAGCGAAGGTGGTGTTAGTGTTGAGTTTGCCTTTGCACCCAAAAGTCGCCACCTGATTACCCGTCAGGTAAGCATTAAATCCTGAACTGGATTCTCAACTTTTAGGAGATACCAGCCATGCCGGAAGTTCCCGCCAGCATTCTTTTGATCGATGACCATCCGCTTCTCCGGCAGGGCATAAAGCAGCTGGTTGATTTGGAAGAAGACATACAGGTCATTGGGGAGGCGAGCAATTCGTCCGATGGTGTCGCCAAGGCTGTCGAATTGGAACCCGACCTCATTCTTCTGGATCTGAATATGCCGGAAATCAACGGCATTGAAACCCTTAAAATACTGCGGGCGAAAAATGTCAGCGCTCGAATTATCATCTTCACCGTTTCTGACCACGAGGATGATGTTGTCGGGGCCTTAAGAGCCGGTGCTGATGGTTATCTGCTCAAGGACATGGAACCCGAGGATCTTCTGCGTCAGCTTCACCAGGCAGCGGTAGGGCGCATGGTGATCAGTGATCGCCTGACCACGCTCCTTGCCCAGGCATTGCGCTCTCAGAAACCGGAAGCGGCGCGGCCGGACTATGACTCCCTGACGCCCCGAGAGCAGGACATACTCAAGCTGATTGCTGACGGGCTGTCCAACAAGATGATCGGGCGCCGGCTAGACATCAGTGATGGCACAGTAAAAGTGCATGTCAAACACCTGCTAAAGAAACTGAACCTCAGATCGCGGGTCGAAGTTGCGGTCTGGGCCGTTGAAGAGGGCCTCCACCGCTAATCGGGGTGCTTTCCTGGATACCCTATACAGCCACCCATGCTGATTTTGGAGCAGGCTTTTAAAACAGTTCAGATAATGCGCGAAAATCGTTGATTGACGACCTCGAGTGAATGTACTGCCGAGCGGTAGCGGTCAAACACCTTGCAGATGGCTCGGATCAGGAGGCGCCCTGCAGGCTGCACCTGAAGACAGGGCCCGTCCGTTTCCAACAGACCGTCCGTTACCATGATCTGAAGGTGGCTCAGCTCAGCGTTGAAATAACGGTCGAAATCCTCATCGAACCGGGCCTTGAACTCGGCCCTGTCCAGCTGGAACTGGCAAATCAGTTGTCCAATCACCCAGCGCCGGATCTGGTCATCACGGGTCAGCCGAACGCCCCGGATAATGGCGAGTTCGCCGGCGTCCATTCGCGCTTCGTATGCTGGCAGATCGTGGTCGTTCTGGAAGTAGGCATTGTCAGTCTGGCCAATGGCGGAGACGCCGAGCGACACCAGGTCACAATCGCTGTGCGTGGTGTAGCCCTGGAAATTGCGATGCAAACGCCCTTCCCTCTGGGCCACGGCCAGACTGTCGCCCGGCTTGGCGAAGTGATCCATACCAATGTACTGGTAACCTGCCTCGAGTAATCGATTAATGGTTTGATGCAGAATGGTCAGCTTTTCAGCTGGCGACGGCAGGGTGTTCCCCTGAATTCGGGTTTGGGGATAAAAACGCTGGGGCATATGGGCGTAGCTGAAGACTGACAGACGGTCCGGGGACATTTCGATTACATGCTCCAGGGTTTCCGCAAAGCTGGCCGGGGTTTGATAAGGTAAGCCATAGATGAGGTCGAGGTTGATGGAACGAAAACCCAGGCTGCGGGCTTCGTTCAGGACCGCCTCGGTCATCGCCTTGGGCTGGATACGATTCACCGCTTTCTGAACCACCGGGTTGAGGTCCTGGACCCCCAGACTAATACGATTGAAGCCCAGCTCCCGCAGGGTGACCATGGTGTCGTCAGCCACTTCCCGAGGATCGATTTCGACACTGAAATCCCGGTCGTCGTCGGTTGCCAGGTTAAATAGCTGCCCATACCCCGACATCAGTTCTTGCATCACGTCCCGTGGCAGGAACGTAGGCGTTCCACCGCCCCAATGGAGCTGTTTAACCAGTCGGTCAGAGCCGAACAGCTCGGCCTGCATCGCCGCTTCTTTGAGCACCCGCGCAACATAGGGACGGGCCTTATCGCGCTTCTTCGTAATCACCTTGTTGCAGGCACAGTAATAACAGAGGTGGGCACAGAACGGCAGATGCGTGTAAAGGGATAGGTCACGGCCGCTGGCTTTACTGTCAGCGGCATCATCCATCATGTTGGGGGCGGTATACTCAGGAGTGAATTCAATCGCGGTCGGGTAAGACGTGTACCGTGGTCCGCTCAGATCGTAACGCTCAATCAGTGCATCATCCCAAGCGAACGGGGGCACGTTCTCAACATCAGGCTTTGTTAATGCAACAGTCATTGGCGCTCTCACGATCGGGAATGTGCAAATGGAGTTGTAACTGACAAGTGCTCAAGCCCCATCGACTCAAGTCACTTTCATTTGCCACCAAAATACCATGGGCCTGCTTGAACCACCCTCCATCTGGAGGCGTACTTGCCATACCCCCAAAGGGAGTGTGGCCTGCTTAGCGCTGTCGGGGCCATAACTCGGATTGTGAGTGTCCGCCTGTCAGAACGCCCACACCATAGCCATCAGCAGACCCCATGCCAGCAGAGAAGCCGCCATGATCGTGTACGTGGCAGACATGACCACGACATCGTTATCCGTTCGCTCAGAGAGCGAGCGCAGCCCCTGATAGACAAGCGCGCAGGAGAAGAACAATCCTGCAAACACCGCCACTACGCTCACTGCCAGCATCGGCACCAATAACGCCAACGATGAAAGCCAAAGCGGCAACGGGGCAATGGCAGCCAGCAGATAGGCATCCTGGTAACTGACCTTCAGTTGATGGCTATCCATCACGGCGTAAATCAGCCACCCCATGACGAAAAATGTGAGCAATTCAGCCAGGAACAGAATGGTCGTGATAAAGCGCCACTCCTTGTCACCAAACCCCTGCATGAAGGTGTCCCCGTATTGCGTGCCCACGTAGTAAAGCAGTACCGGTGGCAGGAACGACATTGGTACCACAACAATCCAGGCCAGGAACGGAATGGAAAGATTCCGGCGCCGCAGCTCAGACCACGCGCCATTGTCGGAAAACGGCATACGGACAAGTTGTGTAATATTCATGATGCACCTTTACAATGTATCCCCTGTTACTTTTACTAATAGCTTCAGGACGGCAACAGGTCAAGGATACAAGATGACGTCGGATAACTCAGGCAAGCCCCGCAAGAACATTCATGCATTCTGGTTGTTCTTTACTGCCGCCTCGCTTCTGGCTGCATTGGCTGTGCCTCTATCAGTTAACAGCGTCCTGTCTGGCTCAGGCTGGCCCCCGGGGCTTTTGGGTTCAGGGCATGGCCATGAGCTGATTTTCGGCTTTGCGCTGGCCCTGATTGCCGGCTATACCCTTGGGCCCCAGCCGCGACGAATTCTTGCCTCCCTGTTTTTACTATGGCTTCTTGCGCGGATCAGCTGGATTCTGTCACCGGAAAGCCTGGTCGCCCAACTGCTCAGCCCGGCGTTTGCCTTGCTGCTCGCCCGCCAAGTCGTTCCCAGGTTCCAGGCTGCCAAGAAATGGCGTAACCGGATTGCAGGCCCGCTGATCCTGGTTCTATGCCTGTTATCGGTGATGTTCTGGCTAGTCAAGGGCCCCCTGAACGAGCTTTTTTTACCGACACCTGACGCCCGCAGCGTGATGATGGCTGCCATTATTGGCCTGTTACTACTAATGACGTTTATCGGGGGCAGAATTATCGCTCCGGCGGTGGCGGGTACGCTGGAGAAGCGTGGAATCCCCCTGGAGGCGCGGGTGCAACCGCGGATTGAGGGAGGACTGTTGATCATTCTGCCGCTGGCACTGGTTCTGAGCTTTCTGCCGTTCGCGGCCCCGGGAGCAGGACTCTTATTGATCATCTCGGCCGTTCTTATTGTGGTTCGCGCCATCCGCTGGAAGCTCTGGCATTGCGGAAGCCGGCCGGACCTCCTGGTTCTGGCCCTTGGTTATCTCTGGCTGGCGGCAGGCGCCACCGCCACCGGGTTCAGCCTTTTGCGAGGTACTGACCCAATCCCTTCTATGCATCTGATCACTATTGGTGCTCTCGGCACCCTGTCCAGCAGTGTAATGCTTCGTCTGGCCTGGCAGCGAGCGAGGCGAACCACTCCACCCTCCTGGCAGGCGATTGGTATCGCGATCGGCATGGCCATTGCCGCACTCGCTCGGATTGGTGCGGGCACTACGCCTTTCGCAGAGCCCAGCCTACTCTGGTTGTCAGCCGCCAGCTGGTCCTGCGCTTATGTTCTTGTCACTCTGCAACTTATTGTTCTGTTCCGACATAGTCAGAACCGCCGAAAATGATTGACTACCTCTACTGCGCTGACGACGGAAATGCCTACCCATTTCGGAATATCCCCCTACTAACCTATTGAATAAAATGGGTTTCCATGCATCAAAACATGGCAAAAATGTCGCCAAAAATCGGAGACATCAGACGCCAATTTACCCTTGATAAATATCAAGAATTTCTCCGCCCTGCTTTGCACAATGGTGTCGAGAAGCCGGACGCCGTCATGTATGCGGTCAGGGGCATGTTAACCAAGGGAGTCAAAATTATGGGAAAAACCAACGCAGACATCGAAGACTGGGATGTCGAAAACGAAGAATTCTGGGAGCGGGAGGGCAAGCGCATCGCCTCCCGTAACCTGTGGATTTCCATCCCCAGCCTGCTGACGGGCTTTGCCGTCTGGCTGATGTGGGGGATGATCACCACCCAGATGAAGAACCTGGGCTTTCCCTTCAGCATTGAGCAGCTGTTTACCCTCTCTGCGATAGCGGGCCTGTCCGGCGCTACACTGCGGATTCCGGCCTCGTTCATGATCAAGATTGCCGGCGGGCGCAACACCGTGTTCCTGACCACCGCCCTGCTGATGATTCCTGCAGCCGGCACCGGCATCGCCCTGATGGATCCGGGCACGCCCTTTATCGTGTTCCAGGCCCTGGCACTGCTCTCGGGTATCGGTGGCGGTAACTTTGCCTGCTCCATGAGCAACATCAGCACCTTCTACCCGAAAAGCAAACAAGGCTATGGCCTGGGAATGAACGCCGGGCTGGGCAACTTCGGCGTGACCACCATGCAGGTTTTGATTCCGCTGCTGATGACCGTTGGCATTTTCGGCGCCCTGGCCGGTGATCCGATGCAACTTCAAAGTCCCAGCGGCACGCTGATTGGCCGTATTGAGGCTGGCACCGACACCTGGATCCAGAACGCCGGCTTTATCTGGCTGGTATTTCTGATTCCGCTGGCGTTTGCCGGTTGGTTTGGCATGAACAACCTGAAGGTGGTTACGCCAAACCCCGGCAGCCCAATGTCTGCATTTGGTAAGATTCTCGGGCTCTATGGCGTCGGCATTCTGACATCGATTGCTGGTGTCTGGGCCCTGAGTGTGCTGAACATGTGGCTGGCCCTGCCCCTGACCATCGTGCTCACGCTGATTCTTCTGCGGCTGATTCCGGGCGACATTAAGCCCAACATCCAGAATCAGTTTGCCATTTTCAGCAACAAGCACACCTGGTCCATGACCGTGCTCTACATTCTCACCTTTGGCTCGTTCATCGGCTTCTCCGCCGCTCTGCCGCTGTCCATCAGCGTCATCTTCGGGAACATGATGGAAGTTGCTGCCGACGGCACGGTAACCCGGGTGGTGAACCCTGAGGGGCCGAGCGCACTGACCTGGGCCTGGATGGGCCCGTTTGTGGGCGCCCTCATTCGCCCGGTCGGCGGCTGGATTTCCGACAAGGTCGGGGGCTCCATCGTCACCCAGATCATCTCGGTTGTGATGGTGATCGCCTCTGTGGCCACCGGCTACGTGATGATGCTGGCGTACAACTCCACCGATCCGAACACCTACTTTGCGCCGTTCCTGATTCTGTTTATTATCATGTTCGCGGCCAGCGGTATCGGCAACGGCTCCACCTTCCGGAGCATCGGTTTCATCTTTAACCAGCAGCAGAAAGGCCCGGTTCTGGGCTGGACGTCAGCGGTTGCCGCCTACGGCGCATTCATTGCCCCGCGAGTGATGGGACAGGAAATCCAGGCCGGCACACCGGAGGTGGCCATGTACGGGTTTGCGGTTTTCTACGCACTCTGCCTGGTGGTTAACTGGTGGTTCTACCTGCGCAAGGGTGCTTACATCAAGAACCCGTGATTACTTGCAGCCATCAATAAAGCAAAGACCCCCGGATTTCCGGGGGTCTTGCGTTCCAGGCCTTCAGCTTCCCGGGTCAGACCGAGGGCTGTCGGAGCTTTTGTTCCGCCTCGATCTCTTTATCGACGGAGGACACATAGTATTCCTCGTCGAAGCCGCTTTCCGGTTCTTTCAGCCACATCAGGCAGAGTAGCCAGCTGAAGAAGGCACCAGCAGCGATAATGTAGAAGAACTGGCTGGGGGTCACGAAGGTGAAAATGGTCAGGTAGACCACTGCCCCGACGTTGCCGTAGGCACCCGCCATCCCGGAGATCTGCCCGGTTAAACGCCGCTTGATGGAAGGTATGATGCCAAAGGTAGCTCCCTCGGCACCTTGCACGAAGAACGAGGTGAACACGGTAATGGCTACGGCAATAATCAAGGGCCAGCTAGAGTTCATCCACCCCATCAGGGCGAAGCCGATCGAAATACCAAACATGTACGACAGCATCACGAAACGCCGGTTTCCCATGCGGTCCGATACCAGCCCGCCCATGGGGCGCGCCACAAGGTTGACGAAGGCGAACGAGGCGGCGATCAGGCCCGCAGCGGCAGCGTTCAGGCTCCAGGTCTGCTCAAAAAACATGGGCAGCATCGAGACAACCGCAAGTTCGGCACCAAAGTTGGCAAAGTAGGTACTATTCAGTGCAGCTACGCTATTAAACGGGTATTTGTCATCTTCCGGTACGCCCTTTTTAAGCAATGGAACGTTGACCCTGAGGATCTGCACGACCTGGTAGCAGACAATGACGACGATTACGCTGTAGGCGATCCAGGCACCGGTCAAACCCAGATACCCCATACTCTGAATGCGCCATACCAGAATCGCCAGAACGCCGATCAATGGAATGGTCCAGAGAATCAGCTTGATCATGTCGCCCCAGGAACTGACTTCCAGGGCAATGGCCTTGCGGGGCTTACGGTGTACGGTTCCGACCGGGCCATCGGTAATGGCAAACCAGTAGTAGACGCCATAGGCCGCCATGAATATGGCGCTCTGAGCAATGGCCCAACGCCAGCCGTCCTCACCGCCATACATGTGCAGGGCGATGGTCGGCAAGGTGATGGCGGCGGCAGCGGAGCCAAAATTGCCCCAGCCTGCGTAGAAGCCTTCAGCAAATCCGATGTCCCGGGGTTTGAACCACATAGCGGTCATATGGATACCCACCACGAAGCTGGCACCAATTGAGCCCAGGACCAGCCTGCTGACCAACAGTTGCATCATGTTGGTGCCAAAGGCGAACACCAGTGCAGGGATGGCCATCAGGATCATCAATAATGAAAACACCCGGCGGGGACCAAAGCGGTCAAGGGCCATGCCGACAATAATGCGAGCCGGTATGGTAAGAGCCACGTTACAGATAGCGAAAAGACGCAGGTCATCGGCGGTCAGCCAGTCCACGCTCCGGAGCATGCTCGACGCCAGGGGCGCCATGTTGAACCACACATAGAACGTAATAAAAAACGCGATCCAGGTCAGATGCAGGGCTCTGATCTCCGGATTCTTGACACGAAACACAGCGGAAACTTTCATATCAGCCTCCCAGGGCCAAATCACAAAACAATGATGGGCTGTCCAGATCTAAAGGCTGGGTAACACCAGAAGCGGGCACTGAATCCGGCGAGCAAGAAACGAGCTCACTTTGCCGAAGGTCATATAATCGAGTTCGTCCACAAAATAGGTCAGGGAGCGGGCAATAAAGCCGCCGTCCTGCTGGTCGCTGTGGCGGGCAATCACGAGCATGTCAGGGCTGACTTTGTCAGCGGCGTAAAGCAGCATTTTGCGAGGGTCGCCTTCCAGCATCATGTCCTTGGCACGCATGTTCTCGTTCTTGCAGAGCGTCAGCGCCTCCCTTATATGCTCTTTCTGTTCCTCCACCTCCTGCTGAAACAAAGCTTCGTTTGAAGACGTGATGTCTCGTGGGTTTTCGGCTACCGACACCAGGATCAGCTCGGGTTCCAGTTTGCCGAACATGGTGATGGTCTGGGCCAAGGCCAGCCTGGCATTTCGTGAACCATCGTAAGCAATCATGATTTTCACAGCGCGGCACTCCTTGTCATGTTCCAAAGCGCTTGGGATTCTTGGGTTAGTGAACGATTAGCCCATATCAACGCCCTTGCCGGATTTGATATAAATCAATAGTGGTTCGCTCTACCTCTCAAGGGCGATGCGGACACTAACCCTGCGCGCATCCAGACACCTGAATGCCTACCCCCGCCTCTCCTTTTTGGCATACTCCCAATGCCCTGCAGATTCCCAAGCCTTGTTTGATATTCTGAATGCTTCTTGACACTCAAACCGCACCCAACAGACCCGTTTAACCAAGGCCGGAATACGCACCCGCGGAGTACGTCATCCACGGTGTCGACGGTGACATCAATTTCAGACTTGAAATGGAACTGACGGGCGGACAGCCGATTTCTGACGGGTCTGGTAGGGCTTTTCCGGCAGGCTGTACTAGAACCCGAAACCGTACTTGAGCAGCATCAGCACCCCTGGGCCAACGTATATCTGATTCAGCACGGGGTGGTAAGGCTGTTTCGTGAGGCCCTGTCGGGCAAGATAGCCATTCACCATTTTTTCTCCGAGGGAGATATGGTCTGGCCTGTGTTTTCAGTGCATTTCGTTCGACCATTGTTGGCCACGGCGAAGAACGCTGGCCAAGCTTTGCCCTTGCCTTAACAGAAGAGCTGGCTGAACTCACCAGCATGCGGGAGTTTCGCAAACAAACCCTGCCAGCAAGGGAGCGTTACCGGCTTATGCTCCAGGAGTACCCGGAATTGATCCGGCGCGTGCCGGACAATCAGCTGGCGGCATGGCTTGGAGTTGCACCTGCTACCTTTTCAAGGCTAAAACATTCAGATCCGTCCGGGTAGGCTCAGGTCGTTCCTTTTCTTCAACACGCTGCTGGTAAATCAGGCGAACAACATTGGCTTGGTCAGCGCCAGATGAAAGATGGCCATAATCTGGACAAGCGCAAGAGTAGTCGCAATCAATCTGGCCTGCAGTCCCAGCGACGGCATCAGGGCATAGCGTCCGGCAATAATATAGCCGACCAACAGAAGTACCTTTGCGGTCAGCCAGTGGTGCACGAAGGGCATCCACCCGGTTACAAACAGCAGGGCAATCGCGGCAATCAGCAGCACTGTGTCGTTAAGATGAGGAAGCCAGCGTAAGGGTGTTTTGCGCCAGCCCGGCCGTCCAATGGCATCCAGCAGCAACCGTCCGGAAAACAGCACTACGGTGATATAGGCTGCCATCATGTGAATGGTTTTCAATACCAGGTAACTGCTCATAAGGGGGTCTCCACCAGTTTACGGCTCATATCAGGCATGTCTTGCTAAGTGGCAGCTGAGATGATTGGTCAGTCGTAGATCATGGGTTACGGGGAATACCTGAAAACAGCGTACAAGCGTCTACCGTAGAATGGGTATACCCCCTCGAAGTACATTTATTTATAATATTTCTTATTCACCGTCAACCTGACTTCTCCTCAGCCTGCCCACCAGACACCGGAGCGCAACGATGCAAGCAATCCCTACCGGCAACCTTGAGCAGCCCGCTGCCATAAGCCAGCTTTTTCCTCTCCATTTCTGATATTTTTCCTGTCAGTGTCTGTACTCGGGCTGCCTTCCATCCCTCAGATCGTTGTTTGAGAGAACCACAACCGGAGTGTCCCGCAGATCTGGCCGGAAGAGCTTCTCGCAAGAGGCGTAAAAGTTATTGCTATCAACGAGGGCAAAGACCGGTTGCTTCATCCGGCTTTGGTCTGTTCCCGATACAGTGCCGCGCCATCTTCAGTAAGCAGGATAGCCTGAAAACAGTTGCTCAACCGTTCATTAAGCGGATGCTCCTTCTGGTTCACGCTGTTCAGCCAGCCACTTGAGGCAAAACCATGCTCAGAAGCGCTTTCCAATCAACAGCCTGTTACCCACCACAGAATATCTGAGTAAAATCGGCTATTGCTTACGGCGCGAAACCAACCCAATAAGCCAAGGGAACCGTTTTCCTGATAGAATCGGCGGTTCAAACGATCAGTTCGGACGGAAACGGGCAGAATTGAGCAATAAATGAGCAAAAACACGCCTGCAGAGAATACCAAAAACTTCGCTGGAACCCTTGAAAAAACTGGGCCTGAGCCATCCCGACGCTTCTGCGTAGCGCCAATGATGGATTGGACCACCAGCCACTATCGCTTTCTGGCCCGCATGCTCAGCCGCAATGCCCTTCTCTACACAGAAATGGTCACTACCGGCGCCCTGATTCACGGTGATACCGCCCGTTTTCTGAGGCACAACCCGGAAGAATATCCTCTGGCACTTCAGCTCGGCGGCAGCCACCCGGAAGAACTGGCCCACTGCGCGC
>Ga0307964_1000627_pt1 | contig 17405 bp, 15 predicted proteins | sample OrgLakmetagen596_FD_201823 | JGI IMG/M metagenome (GOLD analysis project Ga0307964, IMG submission 201823) | Saline water microbial communities from Organic Lake, Antarctica - #596 | ecosystem: Environmental > Aquatic > Non-marine Saline and Alkaline > Saline | place: Antarctica: Organic Lake... | reverse complement strand
TATCATTGGCGCTTTTTTCGGTTGTAATGACAATTGCCGTCGGTGCACTTTTGGTGCTCATTGCTTCTAACCGGCAATTGCAAGATGAACAGGCCGTACTAACGAATCTATCATTTGCCCTCGATAGTATGACCCGAGAGATTCGTACCGGTACTAATTATTACTGCGATTCACAATCAGGGCAAAATGCTGGTCCAAGCGGTCGTAAAATTTTTAGTAATAATAGTGCCAATAACAGTTTAGATCCAAACGAAACAGAAGATTGCCACGAAGGCAATACTGGAGATGATAGGTTTACCGGGATTGCCTTTGTTGAAGGTGGACAAAGTGTTACAGGAGCACCTGGTACAAAAATTGTATATTTCTACGATAATAATCCCGACGGAGACGCTAGTACAGAAGACGGTGCTTTGTTTAGGCGTATCAGTGGTGAAAGTGCGCAATCTATCGTTTCCTCAAATGTAGTTATAACCGATGCAGAATTTTTTGTCACCGGATCAGAGCCGCTGACTGATGGAGAATTGACGCAACCAACGGTCACTATTTATATTGAAGCCCAAGTCGCTGATACAACTAACCCGAAAACCTATCCGATCCAAACCACTGTGGTTCAGCGAACATTAGACTTATGATGTATTACATTCACACCCCAAATTGTAGTAAAGGATTTAGTTTAGTCGAGACACTAGTCGCTATTGCAATTTTATTAATTGTTATTGTCGGCCCAATGTCGATTGCGACCAACGCTGCTAGCAGCAACAGCTTTGCCAACCAACAAGTCATGGCTTACTTCTTAGCTCAAGAAGGTCTCGAATTAGCCCAAAAAGGACGAGATGACTTTTTGCTAGTCAGTTTTAACGCTGGGACTGATGAGGGTGATAATCTAGCCTGGAATGCTTATACTGACCCCGTTGGAAAATTTGAAGATTGTTTTACTGATGGTTGTGGTCTTGAAATTGGTGATGATTCAGACGGAACGGTGGAGGTTACTGACTGTACAAACGCAGTCGACTGTCGACTATACCTGAGTGCTGCTAGTAACGAGCGATCACGATACACGTACGACACTAGCTCTGAAGTAACTGACTTTACCCGCGTTATTACTATGGAAGAAATATCCTCTAATAAAGATGTGCTAGTGACTGCAGTAGTCAGTTGGCGAACAGGCAATCAAATTGCGATACAGTCAACTACCGCAACCACCTATCTATACAATACCTATGGCAGATAATAAACAATCACAATCCGGATTTGCATTATTAGTATCACTGATTGTGGTGAGTGTGGTGGTGTCAATTGGTCTGGTGCTGCTGGACGTCACCATCAAACAGTTGCGACTATCGAGTAATTCGACTGACTCGGAAATTGCGTTCCATGCCGCAAATGCTGGTATAGAATGTTCGCAATACTGGCGTCGGAAACTCGCAGACACGATTGAAGGTGATCAATTTGCCTTGCCAACAGCAGTACCACCAGGGGGATCTATTGCTGGTTCGTTGAATTGTTTTGGGGTAAATGATGATAATAGTGAGTATGCCACCATTAGTGTTCCAATATCGGGCGCTGGGGATGCAGTCCTGTATCAGTACGAGTTTTCTTGGGCAGGCGGTAACAGGTGTAGTGAAGTTGATATGCTCGTAGTTACAACAGATGTATTTGGAACAATTGATGCTCAGATTGATTATTCTGATATTAGTGCAATCGGTGTGCTACCTGGGTATCCGACTGGACAGGATCTCAATTGCCAGATCGGTTCGTTTTGTACAGTAATTTCATCCAAAGGGTACAATAAAAGCTGTGCTCAGAAAAACAGTTTTGGTACCGTTCAGCGTGAGGTTCTGCTAGAATTGTAGCCATGACTGAATTGCAGCAACGACTTACCCAGCTCCGTCAGACGGTAGGTTACCATCGTGACCTCTACCATGATCAGGATGCACCGGAAATTTCAGATGAAGCCTATGACGCGCTGGTAACTGAATTGCAGTCACTCGAGCTAAAAGTAGAGGGGGTGGTGACCACCGCTAGTATTGTGGGGGGTAGTATAGATAGTGCTTTTACAAAAGTTACTCATCGGGTGCGCCAGTGGTCGTTTGATAACATCTTCTCGAACCAAGAACTCGTCGGCTGGGATACTAAAGTAAGAAAATTGCTACGTGAGGCTGACCATACGACCTCTCATGTGCAGTATGTGGCTGAGCATAAGATAGACGGGCTAAAACTCGTAATCGAGTATACCGCGGGAAAACTGGTGCGGTGCAGTACTCGTGGTAATGGACGAGTCGGTGAAGACGTGACCCATACCGCAGCCACCATTGCTAGTCTGCCGCACGAGCTGACTGAACCGGTTGATCTTATGTGTGTCGGTGAGGTGTGGCTTGGAACCAAAGAATTCACTCAGACCAATAAAGATCGCATAAAAAATGACGAACCGCCATTTGCAAATCCGCGTAACGCTGCGGCTGGTGGCTTACGCCAGCTTGATCCCGCAGTAGCTACAAAACGCAAGCTTTCACTCACGGTCTACGATATTGATTTACTCGATACAAAAGACACTGCAGTACAAAGCCCGTCGACTCAGTGGGAAGAATTACAGCTCTTGAACAAGCTCGGGTTACCTACTAGCGATCATACGGTACTGTGTAACACGGTTGAATCAGTGCAAGCATTTTATGACGCGGTTAATAAAGAGCGTGATTCATATGCGTTTGCTATCGACGGTGTAGTACTTAAGGTAAATGATATAGCGCAACAACGAGTGCTTGGCTACACCGCCAAAGGACCACGATTTGGTATGGCGTACAAACTCCCGGCTGAACAATCAACAACTGTGGTCGAAGCAATAACGCTGCAAGTTGGCCGGACCGGAAGAATTACCCCAGTAGCCGAATTACGACCAGTACTGATTGCTGGTTCAACAGTCAGTCGGGCGACACTACACAACGAAGATTTTATTGCTGAGCTGGACGTGCGAATTGGTGATACAGTTATTATTCAAAAAGCAGGAGACATCATTCCTGAAGTGTTAGGAGTAGTGTTGTCACTTCGTCCAGATAAGACAAAAAAATACTCATTTCCCAAAACCGTTGTTGGCTGTGGGGGAGATGGGTCAATTGAGCGGGTTGCAGGAGAAGCAGCACACTACTGTGTATCGATGGATTCTGATCAGTTACGTCGACAACGTCTGTATTACTTTGTTTCCAAAGAAGCGCTTGATATCGATGGTGTTGGACCACGAATTATTGATCAGTTGCTAGATGCAGGATTGATCGCAACCGCCGTTGACTTGTTTACCCTTACCGCTGATCAGCTGGAACCACTCGAGAGCTTTCAGGCAACTGCAGCGAGGAATGTGGTAGAGGCAATCAGCGCAGCTAGTACGATTGAGTTGTATCGACTGATCATTGGCCTCTCGATCGATGGCGTAGGAGAAGAGACCGCCCAGCTATTAGCAAATACCTTTGGGTCGCTGGAACGGTTACAAACCGCGACTAAAGCAGAAATCGCTGCCATTTATGGTATCGGTGATACCGTAGCTGAGTCGGTGAGTACGTGGTTTACACAACAGAAAAACCTAGATTTTTTGTACGCTTTGACACCACACCTTACTATCGTCAATCCAGTTATTAACAGTGAGGCAACGAAGCTTACTGGTGAAACCTTTGTGCTAACGGGCACACTTGAACGGTTTTCGCGTGACCAAGCCAAAGACGCGATTCGTAAAGCTGGTGGTAAGGTAGCTTCCAGTGTGTCTAAAAAAACTAGTTATGTGTTGGTTGGTAAAGATCCAGGCAGTAAAGCTGATGCAGCCCGTTCGCTGGGGGTTGATCTGCTTGATGAAGTGCAATTTGTCGCGCTACTTGGAATATAGCGACCACCTGAAAACCATGATAGGCTACTGGGATGCAACGAGAAGATATCACTAAGTTAGCCAACCTGGCCCGCATCGAACTGACTGATCAAGAACTAGATTCGTACGGAACAGAATTATCGCAAATTGTAGCCTACGTCAGTACTGTGTCTGAGATTGCTGCCGATGAAGCTGACACAACGCCTATGGTCGGATCTCGGTACAATGTGCTTCGGGAAGATGCTGTTACTAATGAACCAGATCAATTTACTGAGGCTATTTTACGTGAAATGCCTCAGGTTAATGGCCGATCAATGGTAGTTAAGAAGATCCTAAAGACAGAATAAGTATGAAAACTATTTCAGAACTCGTAGCTGGATTTACAGACGGATCCTATACACCCACCGAGGCGGTAACCGACTACTTGGCCGCTATCAAAACTAAAGACGCTGAAGTGCACGCTTTTCTGGCCACGTATGAAGCAGAAGCCTTGGCAGCCGCTTCAGCTGCAACTGACGCTTATGCCGCTGGAAACACAGCACACAAACCATTACTGGGAGTCCCACTTGCGATAAAAAATAATATTTTAATCAAGGACCATATTGCCACTGGGGCATCAAAAATTCTCGAGCACTACACGGCAATCTATGATGCCACAATTATCGAGCGGCTCCGGGCTGCTGGAGCAATCTTTATCGGGTCCACCAACATGGATGAATTTGCGATGGGTGGTTCAACCGAAAATTCTGCCTTTGGTCCAACTCACAACCCACACGACCTTACCCGGGTACCAGGGGGCTCATCTGGCGGTTCGGCGGCAGCGGTTGCAGCCAATATGGTGCCAGCTGCAATTGGGACCGACACCGGTGGATCGGTGCGTCAGCCAGCCAGCTATTGTGGCTTGGTGGGGTATAAACCGACTTATGGCGCAGTATCTCGCTACGGATTGATGGCGATGGGATCCTCGCTTGATCAGGCTGGTCCGCTCACACACAGTGTGGCTGATGCTAAGCTGCTGCATGACGTTATGTCTGGGGTAGACGCCATGGACGGTACCACCATTACAGCCGACACCTATCCAGAAGTTCCTATTAAAGCCACCTATACCTTTGGTGTGCCACGCAGCTTCATGACTGACGGAGTAGATACTGATGTGCTGGGGGCGTTTGAAGCTCATATAGAAACCCTCAAAGCAGCAGGTCATAAGGTGGTAGATATTGAACTACCTTTGTTTGAACAAGGGTTAGCTGCCTACTATATCGTGATGCCGGCTGAAGTATCATCAAACCTCGCTCGATATGATGGTATTCGTTACGGACACTCTGTAGATGGAAAAGACTTATTAGAAGTGTATGAAAAGTCGCGAGCCGAAGGCTTTGGTGCAGAAGTGAAGCGACGAATTTTACTTGGTACTCATGTGCTTTCTTCAGGGTACTATGATGCATACTATGGCAAGGCAGAAATCGTTCGTCGCAAAATGCGTCAAGAGCTGGTAGAAACATTTAAAACTGTCGATATGATTCTTATGCCGACCGCGCCGACCCCAGCCTTTGCAATTGGTGAACAAGCGGACCCACTATCTATGTATCGACAAGATATCTTTACCGTCCCAGTCAATCTGACCGGAGTGCCGGCTATTTCATTTCCTATGGGGACTGTAGAACGTGAAGGAAGTAGGCTTCCAGTTGGGGTACAATATATAGCACCACATGCTGGCGACGAACGATTGTTCGATGCTGGAGTGAAAATCTATGATACCTCGCTTTCTCCAAGGTAATATCGACCCACGTGAACAACTGATTCCTCGACCGCCACCAGTCGAGGGTGATTTACCTAGTGGTGAAGTGCCTATTTCGTCGTCCCCTTCATTTGATGGTGGTAACTTTTTTGAAGGTATTTGGTCGGGTATATTTGGTGGCAACGAGTTTTGGGCGTGGTTGTTTAGCGCTAGTGCTATTGGTGGTATCTTGTCTGCATTATGGTCAGTCTATACTTTTTTTGCCTACCTCCTTTGCATTATATTTATCGTTTTATATATCTACGCCACTATTAGAAAGGAATACTACGAAGGACTGATCACCGAAGATTTGCGTAATGCAGAAGCAATTTGGGACGAAACCTATCGCAAAGCTGGTCGCGAAAGCAAGCTGGCGGCCGTACATACTCATATCGAATCAGACAGTCCAAACGACTGGAAGTTAGCCATCATCGAAGCCGACATAATTCTCGACCAGACACTCAAAGATCGAGGGTACGCTGGTAATTCTTTAGGTGAGCGTTTACGTAGTATTACACCCAACCAGCTGGCTAGTATTGATGACGCTTGGGATGCGCACCGAGTGAGAAATAAAATCGCCCACGAAGGTGCAGACTTCGTACTTACCAAACGGATTGCCGAGGATACAATTGCCCGCTATATGAGTGTTTTCCGTGAATTTGGTGTGCAGTAGCAGTTTGTCAGATTAGAGTAAATAGTGTATGGTACTTGCCATATGGCGCTTTTGATGAGCGTCAATATACATACAGCGGGGTGGAGGAGAGGTACCTCGGGAGGCTCATAGGTGACTGTGACCCATTGTAGTAATGCAGTGCGGAAAAATCTTCTAAATTGCTGGAAACCCATTAGAGCTGATTTGGCTACAACGTGACCCGAGAGGGTGAGCGTGAACGCCTAAAACAAATCAGATTTGGCAATCGGCAGCCAAGCCCTTCACGAAAGTGAACGGAAGGTTCAGAGACTATAATGGAGAATTCCTACTAGGTAAGCTAAGGAATATGGGATAGTCCATGCCTGTGTGAAAGCACAGGAAGCACAGAACCTCCAGACCCCGGTTCGATTCCGGGCCCCGCAACAAATACTAGAAAACCGGCCTTGTGCCGGTTTTCTAGTATTTGTATGAAGGGTGGAATTGAACGGCCGGAAGTCTTCGTCCGGGGGACGAAATAGACTGAGGCGGGGTCGAGAACACTTAGTAGATTGGGAGCGAAGCGAACCGATATACTTAGTGATTTGTGACTCGATTCCGGGCCCCGCAACAAAAATAAGAAAGACTGGCCTTGGCTGGTCTTTCTTTGTTATAATCGTGTTATGACAAACGCTTTACGTAATCCTGCGGCAACCGCTTCTTACCTTATCTTAAAAAAAGGGGAAGAAATATTATTAATGCGACGCTGTAATACTGGTTACCAAGATGGTAACTATCAAGTTCCGGCTGGGCATATTGATGCTGGCGAGCTGCCGACTGAAGCGCTGATTAGAGAAATGAAAGAAGAAATTGGAATTACCATTAAGCCGGAATATATTCGGTTTGTTCATACCGGATTTAGACCCAAAGCTGATTCTACTGGAGACCGAGTTGATTACTATTTTGAGGTTGATCGATGGGAAGGAGAAGTTACCAATACTGAGCCAGAAAAATGTGATGATTTGCTATGGGTTACACCGACTACTATGCCAACCAATACCACTCCACATGTCAAAGTAGCAATCGAATGTATAGTAAGAGGAGAGTTCTTCTCTGAGTTGTCGACTGATTATCTTAAAGAGACTGGAATGTATGTTCTTGAGTAAGTCTTAATTAAATTCCCATACTATTTCTTCGAAGTCTTGGATCTTTCCATTCACGTCAACGATGATGTCTTCGGCGGCGTACATTGCTCTTCTCTCATCTTCATGGCCGGCCGGTAGCCAGACCTTACCACCAGCATACACAATCCGGTGATAGGGGATACTGGATTGATTGGGAGCTTTGCTCAGAATGCCTGTGACACTTCGCGCAGCCATTGCGCCACCACCAGCTGCTTTGGCTAGTCCACCATAGGTAGTGATGTAGCCAGGTGGAACACTGAGTGCCAGATCGTAGACTCGCTGACCAAATGAAGGTTGCATACACAGTTAGTTATAACCTTTTTACGCTGAGAATGGTATAAAGGAATACATATGCAATGCGTTATCTTGGCGGCGGGGAAAGGAACCCGCCTCCGTCCACTTACTGAAAATACTCCAAAACCATTAGTAGAGGTCGCTGGCAAAGCGCTGCTTGATCATGTTTTTGAAGCATTGCCGAGCTCAGTCGATGAAATTATTATGGTAACTGGATACTTAGAAGAACAGCTACACGACCATTTTGGGGAGGAATATAATGGTCGCAAAATCACCTATGTACACCAAGAAGAACAAAAGGGAACTGGTCATGCTTTGTGGTTATGTAAAGATTTAATCAAAGGCCGTTTTCTTTTTATGTTTGCCGACGATATTCACGGTAAAGATGATCTGGCCCGAGTAGCGTCATTCTCGCGGGGGATGCTGGCGCTGTCGACCGAGACTCCGGAGCGATTTGGTATTGTTGTACGTCACCCAGACGGCACCTTGGCCGAATTCGTCGAAAAACCAGAACACGCACCATCGAATTTAGCTTCCACTGGAGTGTTTGTGTTTGATGAACATATCTTTGATTTTGAACCGAAAGTACTGACAAATGGGGAGTTTTACCACACTGATATGACCCGTGAATACGCGAAGCAATACCCAATTGCCGTAGTAGAACAAAACCTTTGGATACCAATCGGATACCCAGAAGATATTGAACGAGCAGAAGTACTGCTGGAAAAGGACTAGAGGCGCGTCTGTGATTCAGTCATATATTAATATAAACGTATGTCTAAGGTTCAAGAAAAAAATAAGGCTCAAGAATTACGCAGACAAGGTTGGGGTATCAAAGACATAGCGGTGCAGTTGTCGGTTTCGAAAGGTTCGGTCAGCGCTTGGTGTCAGGAGATTGTATTAACTAAGAAACAACAAGACAACCTACGAAAAAAACAGGTGGCTGCTGGACATGCTGGTCGCATACGCGGTGCTAACGTTAATAAGCAAAAACGGTTAGACACTATACATAATTTACGAGTGGTCGCTAAAGAAGAAATAACTACACTGTCAAAGCGAGAGTTGCTATTACTTGGCATTGGTTTGTATTGGGGCGAGGGTTTAAAATCCCGTAGCGGTGGTGCAAGTCTGATTAATTCGGATCCTGATCTACTAGTGCTTGGCAAGCGTTGGTTTGAGCAATGCCTGGGCGTTAATCCGGAAGACTTTAGACCGTACGTATATATTTCAGAATCACATAAAAAGCGTGCGCCCGAAATCATTTTATATTGGTCTACGCTACTCAATATCCCGCAAAAGCATTTTAAGGGACCATTCTACACCACTAAAAAGAATAAAAAGCAGTTTGAAAATCACGATTCCTATTTCGGAGTTCTGGCGTTACGAGTACAGAAAGGAACTTATCTAAAATACCGTATTCAGGAGCTGATTAGTGCATGTAGACACTAGCTAGTTGGGTATATTTTTGTTATGCTAGCGCGTATTAAACTTGCCGGCGTAGTTCAACGGTTAGAACGAGGGACTCATAAACCCTAGACGGTGGTTCGACTCTACCCGTCGGCACAAATGTTAAATGTTGTAACAGTAATCGGAACTCTTGGAGCGGCTTTTGTGCTCCTTGGTTTTGTTGGTAATCGAATGCGTTGGTGGTCTGCTAGTGACCATGTGTATGTACGCATCAACGCTATCGGAAGTTTGATACTGATCGGGTATTCATACTGGATCGAAAGTTATCCGTTTGTGGTCTTGAATGTAGTCTGGTTACTGTTTTCACTGAAGGATTTGTTTCGATCGAAATAATGTGTCTAATGTGTAAATAAAAAGTCCCCCTTCCAGAACTGGAAGGAGGACTTGTTCTCTTTATAATTTAAATAGCTACGTTCATCTATGGTAAGGCTTCATCTCATCATCATTTTTGAGAACATATAAGGCCATACTATCCCAAACCCAACACTGACCACAGCAGCAATAATCAGTGAGTACGCCAGCGGATTTTCGTCAGGAATCTTTTCTTTCAGTATCAAGCCCGTAAAGAAAAAACTGTAAACGAAGGTGAGTGCTGCCACCGAAGCTCCGAAAATAATACGGTTTGGGCTTTTTTCAATCGGGTTACCGGGCAAAGTAGAGCTAAGAACTAAGAGAGTAACCACCAATCCCACGCAGGTAACTATAAACGCAAGCCCTGTGATAAAGTACTCTCCGACTAACTGTAATGCCGACATCATCGTGTCTTTTTGTTTCTGAACAACCTAACAAAATTTAACAATATACATTGATCGTGTCAAGTTTTCCCAAAAAAAAGCCCGCTAGGGCTTTCTTTTCTGTGCGGTTGAAGGGATTTGAATCTTACAGATTCAGTAGACCTTTTGGCTAGATTTTCCCTTTGGTCAAATCTAGCGCAAAAGCTTTTCAAATCCCCAATTAATGTGTCCCACACATTAATCGAGTCAACCACAAAAAAAAGCCCGCTAGGGGCTTTCTTTTTGCGCGGTTGAAGGGATTTGAACATTACATGTTCAGTACACCTTTTTGATATATTTTCCCGTTGGTCAAATCTATCTAAAAAGCTCTTCAAATCCCCAAAATATGTGTCCCACACATATTTTGATCAACCACCAAAAAAGCCCTTACGGGCTTTCTTTTTGCGCGGTTGAAGGGATTTGAACCCTCGACCTCCCGCGTGACAGGCGGGCGCTCTAACCAACTGAGCTACAACCGCAAATGAGAGGCGGATTAAATAGTTTACTTTTTAATCCTTGGCTCGAATGCAGCGGATGAAAGTTTTACTTACAACCGCAAATGAGGTGCAAATAGAAAAGTTTACTTTTCTATTTTGGTGCCGAATGAAGCGGTTGCAAGAAAAAGACTTTTTTCTTTCTCCGCAAAACAATCAACACCTTGGCTCGAATGCAGCGGATGAAAGTTTTACTTACAACCGCAAGTACTCGAAAGCTTGCTGTGGTTTCTTATTCTTACCTAAGTAAGTGGCAAGAGTATACCCAGTTTTAGTTAATTTCGCAATACCAATCAGGGCAACATGCATGAAAGGTAAAACTAGGCAGAGTCTGTCATAGAAAGGTTGAAAGTGAAGATACATTTATACAGAGTTCGTATATTTCATTTCTCAAATACCAAACTTCGTGATACTATCGTGAACGCAATAACCGAATTGCAAAACAATAAGCTGCCAACATAGCTCAGTCGGTAGAGCGCATCCATGGTGGGTCGCAAACCCTTGCCTGCTACTGCAGAAATGTAGTACATGAACCCTGAATAACGGTCAATAACCTGCTAGTGGTCAAGACCGTGGCACTTACAACGTAAGGGCCCGAACGACTGACAAAGGGGCGCGTCGCTCACTAGAGACCGTGCAAGATACAGTCTAGCCCCGTAATATCTAGTTTTCTAAATGCGGGTGTAAGCGAAGGATGAGGTCCTCGGTTCGATTCCGTGTGTTGGCTCCATAAATAAAACCCCGTGAGGGGTTTTATTGTTTTGCCAACACAGAAAGCAAATAGTTTTGCTTCCGCTTGGAATTGAACGCCGGAGCGATGTGAGGAAGAATGACGTACGAGTGAGGTGTGTCCCGCGGCACTTATGAGCGTCAGCGAATTTGTGACCGTCAGGACGATTTCGTGTGTTGACTCCATAGAGTTGCTTTAATAAAAGTACCGACACAGCATTGTGTCGGTACTTTTATTTTTTGGTATACTCAACCCATGTCAGATAACTCAGATATTCAAACTAGGATAGACGAAATTGAAGCCGCCCAGCTGCGGCCAGATTTTTGGAACGACCCACAAGCAGCCCAAGCCATGTACAAAGAACTAGAAGAGCTTAAAGATGCTGCACAAGGGAAGGGTAAGTATGATCGAAATGATGCAGTATTTACGATTGTCGCCGGTGCTGGTGGCGATGATGCTGAGGATTTTGCGCGGATGTTGGTTGAGATGTACCAGAAGTTTGCTGAACAAAAAGGCTGGATCGCAGTAGTACTCGACAGCAACACAAACGACCAAAATGGCTACCGCAACATCACGTTTGAGCTCCAAGGGAAAGGTGCCTACGGCACTTTGCAAAATGAAGCGGGTGTGCACCGGTTGGTGCGTATCTCACCGTTTAATAGTAACGGTAAACGACAGACGTCTTTTGTTTTGGTCGAGGTGTCACCGCGAGTCAAAGACGTGACTGAATTTACACTCAACGCAGATGATCTTGAAATTAGTTTTGCCCGCTCTGGTGGCGCTGGGGGACAAAACGTAAACAAGCGTGAGACAGCTGTGCGGATTGTGCATACCCCGACCAATATTTCAGTGAACGTTTCTTCTGGTCGGTCGCAGCTGCAGAACCGTGAAGAAGGAATGACACTACTCGCTGGAAAGATTTTTGCCTTTCAAGAGGTGCAACGCAAGCGTGAGATGGAAGGTTTGTCAGTTGAAAAAAGTCTCAAAATTGAATGGGGAAGTCAGATTAGATCGTATGTTCTCCACCCGTACCAGATGGTAAAAGATCATCGTACCAATACTGAAACGAGCCAAGTCGACAAAGTCTTGAGCGGAGATATTCAGATGTTTATTGATGCTTCGGCAACTACTAAATAGCGTGATATACTGTCCGGTATGATTTACTATCGAGTGAATGAGTGTCGCGCATATACTTCAATTTATTTGAAGTATATGCATGACCGAATGAAAGAAGGTAGCAGTAAAAAACAACGTGTATGATCTACTTTGATAACGTTTCAAAGCACTACAGCGATGGACGTGCTTCCGGTCTCGAAGAGGTTACTTTCCAAGTTGACCCAAAAGAATTTGTCTCTATTGTTGGCCATTCTGGAGCTGGTAAGACAACGCTGCTGAAAATGATTATTGCTGAAGATAAACCTTCATCTGGAAGTGTGTTTTATGAGTCGCTCGATATTCACCGGATTCCTCGGTCAAAGCTACCAAGCTTCCGCCGCAAGATTGGTACAGTCTTTCAGGATTTTAAACTACTGCCTCACAAAACCGCGTATGAAAATGTCGCCTTTGCTATGGAAGCCAACGGTCGCAGTGACGCAGAGATCGCTGAAAACGTTCCTCAAGCTCTAGCGCTAGTGGATCTCGAAGACAAAGCTTTTAACTTTCCACATGAGCTTTCAGGTGGAGAAAAGCAGCGGGTAGCGATTGCGCGCGCAATTGTGAATCAGCCGGATATCATTATTGCCGATGAGCCGACTGGTAACCTTGATCCAATTGCTACCTACGAGGTGGTGCAGATCTTGCGTAAGATCAATGACCTCGGAACAACCGTCATTATGACCACCCACAATAAAGGGGTCATTGATGAAATCGAACGCCGGGTGATCACAATGGACGAGGGTAGGATTATTCGGGATGATACGAGTGGTAAATACGTCTTATAATTTTTATGTTAACTGGATTACGTCGCATAGTACGAGCAGGTTTTGTTGGGTTTTGGCGCAATGCATATGTTTCGCTGGCTTCGGTGTTTGTGATGACGGTCGCGTTATTTGTTATTGGGATGACGATGTTTGTCGATCAGCTATTAACTACATCACTGACTACTATCCAGTCAAAAGTAGACATCAACGTGTACTTTGTACCGGATGCCTCGCCTGATGAAATTGATCGAATTCGCGACTCAGTAGCAGCGCTACCTGACGTAGCTGCAGTGACCTATACCTCGCGTGAAGACGCTCTCGAAGAGTACCGCGCTCGCAATCAAGATAACGAAATCGCGCTTCAGGCGCTCGAGGAACTCAGTGAAAACCCGCTCGGGGCAACGATTGCGATTCAGGCCAAAGAAACTTCTCAGTATGAACGAGTCGCTCAGTATCTCGAAGAACAAAAAGCGCAAGAAGAAGTCGGCGCTCCGGTCATTGATGTCATTAACTATAATAGAAATAAGGATTCGATCGATACTCTTACGGCTATTATCAATGCAGTTGAACGGTCGAGTTTCGTGGTGTTAATTGTTCTTTTGATTGCAGCAACTCTCATCACGTTCAATACCATCCGACTAGCGATTTATACTTCACGAGAAGAGATTGCAATTATGCGGTTGGTCGGGGCCAGCAACATGTTTATCCGAGGACCATTCATGCTACAAGGAATCATGTACGGATTCCTGGCTGGAGTCTTAACCCTGGCTATGTTCTACCCAATCTTGATTTGGATTGGTCCAGAAACAGCCGCGTTCTTTGAAGTAAATCTCCTTGACTACTACTTGGCAAACTTCCGTATGATCGCTGGTGTGATTGTAGGGATTGGTGTGGTCTTAGGACTGGTTTCCAGTACGCTCGCAATTGCACGCTATTTACGAACTTAATCTTCTCTTATTATGGCTACACGCAAGAAATCATCAACTAAAGTTGCAGCCAAGCCAGCCGCTAAAAAGACCTCAAAAAAACCAAAGTATATATTTATAGTAGGAGGGGTAATGAGTGGTGTCGGTAAAGGGGTCGCGTCTTCGTCCATTGCAACGTGTCTACAGGCGCGTGGACTCAAGGTGACCGCAATGAAAATAGATCCGTACATCAATGTAGATGCCGGAACAATGAACCCAACAGAACATGGAGAAGTGTTCGTCCTTAAAGATGGTCTCGAAACAGATCAAGATATGGGAAATTATGAACGATTTCTCAATCAAGACCTCCCCTCAATCAACTACATGACCACCGGGAGTGTGTACCAATCTGTCATCCAAAAAGAACGTAATCTAGAATACGGTGGCCGTAATGTACAAGTGGTACCAGATATTCCTCTGGAAGCCATTCGCCGGATCAAAGAAGCGGGTGAGCAAGCCAATGCTGATGTCGTGCAAATTGAGGTTGGGGGTACCATCGGAGAGTATGAAAGTATCTTGTTTATTGAAGCGATTCGTATGCTCAAGCAAGAGCAGCCTGACAATGTCGCGGTTGTGATGGTGAGCTACTTGCCAGTGCCGGGATCAGTTGGCGAAATGAAGACCAAACCTACTCAGCACGCCGTGCGAGAACTTGGCTCTACCGGGGTGGTGCCAGACATTATCATCGCTCGCTCCCCAGAGCCAGTAGATCAAAAGCGAAAAGAAAAAATCGCGACCTTTTGCGGTGTCAAAGCCGAGAATGTCATATCAGCTCCAGATGTAGATAGTATTTACGACATACCGCTTAATTTCGAAAAAGACGATCTTTCATCGCTGATTTGTAAACAACTTGGTCTTAATTGCAAACAAAATGCCGATTTGGCAGGTTGGAAGAAGTTCGTCAAACGCTCAAAGGGTGGCACTGACACGGTCAAAATTGCTGTGGTTGGGAAATACTTCAGTTCAGGTGATTTCATTTTATCCGACGTGTATTTATCAGTCCTTGAAGCAATTAAATACTCAGCTTACGGTCTTAATCTCACACCAGAGATTCACTACTTGGGGGCCGCCCATTTTGAAGACAAAAAACATCTCAAGGAACTCAAGAAATTTGATGGTGTACTAGTGCCTGGAGGATTTGGTAAGACTGGTATCCAGGGTAAACTTAATGTGATCGAGTATGTGCGCAAGCAAGGTATTCCGTACTTTGGCATTTGCTACGGTATGCAATTGATGGTGCTCGAATACGCGCAGCACGTGCTCAAGCTAAAAGACGCTAGTTCTGAAGAAATTAACCCGAAAGCTAAACACCTCGTGATCGCCGTGCAAGCTTCACAAAAAGATTTAATTAAAAACAAAAAGATGGGCGGCACCATGCGCCTAGGGCAGTATGAAGCCAAGCTTGCCAAAGGTTCATTAGCGCAAAAAGCCTACAAAGCAGACAGTGTGCTCGAACGACATCGACATCGGTACGAGGTGAATGTAGACTATATAGAGCAGCTGGTAGCATCTGGTCTTGATTTTACGGGGATCTCACCTGACGGAGAGTTGATGGAGATTGCAGAATTATCTAAAGAGGATCATCCATTTTTTATGGGCGTACAGTTCCACCCAGAACTACAAGCCAGGCCTCTGTCACCGCATCCGTTATTTACGGCTTTTGTAAAAGCATCATACGAAACCGAGTAATATAATGTTGGCTGATAGTGACTAGTGAGGTACAGAAACCCCTTCTAAGATGTAAAGTTATGTGGTAATCTAATGCCCACTGCGGTACCGGTACAAAGACGTTATCGTAGTAGCTACCTTACCGGAATCGTCTCATGGAAAGAAATCTTAGATTTCTTGCTTGAACTGCACTCGGAAGCCATATGCAAATAAATTTTCATATGCTTCCTCGTTTGTTCAAGTAGGACTACGTCCCACCATTAGACGATTCGGAGCAGTAGCTAAAGCTATCTTACCCGATCGTCTAATGGTAGGACTACGGTTTTTGGTGCCGTCAATCGGGGTTCGAATCCCTGTCGGGTAGCTCGTAAGAAAAATCTCCGCAAGGAGTTTTTTCTGTTCACGAGCTACCCGAAGTGAGTGAATAGTTTCACTCACGGCAGGGATTCGAAGAGATGGAGTTTATCGCACGAGCGAAGCGAAGTACGATACGACATCTGTACCGTTCCTGTAAGGAAAGAAATTCCCTGTCGGGTAGCTCGTAAGAAAAATCTCCGCAAGGAGTTTTTTCTGTTCACGAGCTACCCGAAGTGAGTGAATAGTTTCACTCACGGCAGGGATTCGAAGAGATGGAGTTTATCGCACGAGCGAAGCGAAGTACGATACGACATCTGTACCGTTCCTGTAAGGAAAGAAATTCCCTGTCGGGTAGCAACAAGTTTTAGCATTGTTTTTATTCATATTAAAGTCTAATTCTTTACAAAAAGTAGAAAGGAAAACTATTGTTTTATTAACAGTAGCCAGAGAAAATAGGCCTTGATAGCAACCAAAAAGACCTCTTAAATATAGTATGATTCACCTTTGTGGAACGGTATTAATAATCGTAATTTCTAGAGAAAGGTACGTATGTCGGTGATTTATGCAAAGTTGAAGCGGGAAGAGAGTCCAAACGTAATTTTATTTAATGAAGATCAGGTGGATGAGAAATTAAGCCATTTATTTACTCCACCTGGTTTAAAAAACTCAATCAAGTATGACTGCTATGGACCGCAGACACTTAATGATGAAATCTTCCACGTTGACCTATCAAATGATCAGTGGCAAAAGATCAAAGATGTCTACGCGACTGATAACGGCAAAGCATCACACTTAGAAAATTCAGGGTATGCAGATCAGTATGCAAATATTGATGTAATTTATCGGGTTACTTCTGATGCAGTCTCATTCAAAAAAATCCGTCCCAGTCAAATTGCTTTACAGCTAGGGTATTTGGCGTGGGGTGATCGACCGGTATTTGAGGCGCCGTCAGAGAAAGTATTGATTGACCCTCTGGTCGACCTATACATTCACAAATCATCTAGACGTGCGTACTTCAAAAGTTTTAGGACTGCGGCCCGTATTGCACGGGTGCTGAATGATTTCTATGAAGAAACGACCCAGCAGCACGCCGAAGAAGCGTTGGCATTTGATGTGTTCAATGTAGCGGAATTTGATGTGGCTGAAGTGAGTCCAAAGAATAGAAAACGGCTTGCTCGTATAAAAGGGGACCTGGATATTGATTTGTCTGACACAGTTACTGTAACCAGGATAAACGAGTACGCTGATAAGTATGAGAGGACAGATGTTTTTGAAAACAGTAGGATAAAGATTTGTTCTAAC
>Ga0307964_1000621_pt1 | contig 17611 bp, 17 predicted proteins | sample OrgLakmetagen596_FD_201823 | JGI IMG/M metagenome (GOLD analysis project Ga0307964, IMG submission 201823) | Saline water microbial communities from Organic Lake, Antarctica - #596 | ecosystem: Environmental > Aquatic > Non-marine Saline and Alkaline > Saline | place: Antarctica: Organic Lake... | reverse complement strand
GCTCTTGCCGCTTTGGCAACGGGTACATCTGGCTCAATGAAGAATATTGCAAAGTCTAGTGTTCTTGAGTTATAGGTTCTAACATCAAGCCTAAAAGAGCAACAAAAAATCGCCGATTGCCTCTCGCCTCTCGACACACTGATCGCCGCGCAGGCGGAAAAAATCGACGCCCTCAAAACCCACAAAAAAGGCCTGATGCAGCAGCTCTTCCCCAGCCCGGAGGCGATGGGCGCATGAGCGAGCTGATTCTGTACACCACCGAAGACGGCCAGAGCCGGATTCAACTGCGGGCCGATAATGACACGGTCTGGCTCAGCCAGCTGGAGATGGCCGAGCTGTTTAACGCCACCAAGCAAAATGTCTCACTGCATCTGCGCAATATCTTTGCCGACGGTGAGCTTGACCCCAAGGCAACTGTCAAGGAATCCTTGACAGTTCAAACTGAGGGCGCCCGCGAAGTGCGCCGCAGCGTCACGCTCTACAACCTTGATGCCATTCTTGCCGCGGGCTACCGGGTGCGCTCGCCGCGCGGTGTGCAGTTTCGTCGCTGGGCAAGCACTGTACTTGGCGAGTACCTGCGCAAGGGCTTTGTGATGGATGACGAGCGCCTGAAAAACCCTGATGGCCGCTCGGATTACTTTGATGAGATGCTAGAACGCATCCGCGATATTCGCGCCTCGGAAAAGCGCTTTTACCAGAAGATACGCGACCTGTTTTCGCTCAGTAGCGATTACGACAAAACCGATAAAAGCACCCAGCAGTTTTTCGCCAGTGTGCAAAACCTGTTGCTCTATGCCGTTACCCAACAAACCGCCGCCGAGTTGGTCTGTGCCCGCGCCAACCCCGATGACTCGCACTTTGGCTTGTTGAACTGGAAAGGGACAAAGGTGCGCAAGCAAGACATCCTTATTGCTAAGAATTACCTGAGCGAGGATGAAGTCGATACGTTAAATCGCTTGGTGGTGATCTTTCTCGAAACCGCTGAGCTGCGCGCCAAAAATTGCACCGACACCCCATGGCTTTTTGGCATAGCCGCGTGGGTGACATTATTAGCAGTAACGACTTTCCTTTGCTGGCGGACGCTGGGGCAATCAGCCATACACAAATGGAGCAATCCGCTAGCGAACGCTATCCCGATTTTGATCAACGCCGTAAAACACAAGAAGCCATTGCCGCCGATCAGGCCGATGAAGCGCAGTTAAAAGCGCTCGAAGATAAGCTGAAGCACCGACCTCAAGATTAATCTCTTATCAAGATAGCGACGCAATTATGACCAAAGAACAACTCAGCCAACTGGGCAAAACCCTTTGGGCCATTGCCGACGACCTGCGCGGCGCGATGAACGCCGACGACTTCCGCGACTATATGCTGTCGTTTTTGTTTCTGCGCTACCTCTCTGACAACTACGAGACGGCGGCAAAAAAAGAACTGGGGCCGGACTATCCCAAGTCGCCCGAGGATGACCGTTCTGCGCCGCTGTCTCTGTGGTATCAGGACAACGTCGACGACATACCCGCGTTTGAAAAACAGATGCGTCGCAAGATGCACTATGTCATCCACCCGGATTACCTGTGGAGCAGCATCGCCGAGCTGGCGCGCACCCAAAATGCGGAGCTGTTGCAAACCCTGGCGCGCGGCTTCAAACACATTGAAAACGAATCCTTTGCCAGCACCTTCCAGGGCTTGTTTTCGGAAATTAACCTCCACTCCGAAAAGCTCGGCAGACAGTCGACCGACCGGAACAAAAAGCTCTGCACCATCATTACCAAAATCGCCGAGGGCATCGCGCACTTCTCTACCGACAGCGATGTGCTGGGCGATGCCTACGAATACCTGATCGGCCAGTTTGCCGCCGGCTCTGGTAAGAAAGCGGGCGAGTTTTATACCCCGCAATCGGTCTCCACCATCCTCTCGCGCATTGTCACCCTGGACAGTCAAGATCCTTCCACCGGGAAAAAGAAAAAACTCAATCGGGTGCTGGATTTCGCGTGTGGCTCCGGTTCCTTGTTGCTAAACGTGCGCAGTCAGATGGGCCCGCACGGCATCGGCATGATCTATGGTCAGGAAAAGAACATCACCACCTACAACCTGGCGCGCATGAATATGCTGCTGCACGGGATGAAGGATACGGAGTTCGAGATACACCACGGTGATACCTTGGTGAATGACTGGGATTCGCTCAACGAAATGAACCCGGCCAAAAAACTGCAATGCGATGCGGTAGTGGCCAATCCGCCGTTCAGCTACCGCTGGGAGCCCAATGACGCCCTGGGCGAAGACTTTCGCTTTAAAAGCCACGGCCTAGCCCCAAAATCAGCGGCAGACTTCGCCTTTTTGCTGCATGGCTTTCACTTTCTTGGGGACGAAGGCACCATGGCGATCATTTTGCCCCACGGCGTATTATTCAGAGGTGGTGCAGAAGCACGCATCCGCACCAAATTGCTCAAGGACGGGCACATCGACACCGTGATTGGCCTGCCGTCCAACCTGTTTTTCTCCACCGGCATACCCGTGTGCATTCTGGTCTTGAAAAAATGCAAGAAACCCGATGACGTGCTCTTTATCAACGCCAGTGAGCACTTTGAAAAAGGCAAGCGCCAAAATACACTACGCCCCGAGGATATCGATAACATTGTCGAGACCTACCAATATCGCAAGGAAGATGAGCGCTACGCCCGTCGGGTCGGCATGGAGGAGATTGAGAAAAATGACTACAACCTCAATATCTCCCGCTACATCAGCACTGCCAAGCCAGAAACCGAAATCAAACTGTCAGACGTCCATGCCGAACTTGTCGAGATAAATGAGCGGATGAATAAGGCCGCGGACGCACATAACCAGTATTTAGAAGAGCTGAACCTGCCGCCCGTATAACACGAGCCAGCAAAATGACCGAACATAGGGCTCATAGCAGTGCGCTGCACCAGGATAAATGCTCGTAATTTACCGGTGAGCTACATGGATGTAGCTTATAGCAAGGCAGGAGGCCTTTTTCAACAACCTGCTAATAGTGTAAAAATTGGGAGTTGAGACTGCTTTTAATCTCCGATGTGTGAGCCTGTTATGAAAAGACCTCAGATGCCCCCCGACCCGCAGACCATTTTGTTTGTCGCGGATTTGGATTCAGGCGATCGGGGCAAAGCTATCTCTTTGCTCGGCAATACTGCAACTGGTTGAGACCGGATAGTTCAAGTTGAGTATCAGGAATACCAGGAGTCCAGCCCCAGTAATTTACGCCCGAGATTAGACAGCTCTGCTCTGGGGTACCGGCTTTGCTCCCATTCGCGCGGGTCGCCGGGGAAGGCATAGCCCTGGGGTGGTACTCGGTCGCGCCATGAGGTGACGCGCCACTCAGCTACCTCGGCGTTGTCTTCTTCGGCCGGCACCATCGCGATGTACTGTGCCATGCGCACGGTGTCTGACTGGTTCGGGCGAATGCCGTGGGCAAGCAGGCTGTTGAAGATCAGCAGATCACCAGCTTTCATCGCTACGAATTCGGTCGGGTAGCCGCAGTCCTGGCCCGGCGAAAACGGATCCCTGTCCGATGGAGCCTGTGTTAACCATTCCTCAAAGTGTTCAAACAGCCGGGATACGCACTGAAAGCCGCCGGTTTCAGGGGTGGTGTCGCTCAGTGCAAGCACTCCCTGAACATTGACGGGCAGGGGTTCGAGTGCGGTGTTGGCATCCCAGTGTATGAAGCCTCCGAATTCCCGGCCGGATCGGTTGGGCGGGTTCAGATTGGCCCGGTCGATAGTGACCCAGAGATCTTCCCGGTCCCAGATATCGACAAAGGCGCCATACACTCGCGGATTTTGCCGGTTTTTCCACAGTAACGGGTGGTTGTAACACTCCACCATGCCGCTATTGTTAAGTTCAACCATGGCGTGGTCGCGACGTTGTGGGGCGTACCAGCTAGCCGGGTCGCTGGCTGACATCTCCTGGAATTCCCACAGGAATTCCCGGGTAGCGGCCACCTGCTCGGGGGCAATCGCCTGACGAATAACGACGTAGCCGAAGCGCTGCCAGTGGGTCCAGTCTGTCTCGCTGAGCACGTGCAACGGACGTTGTTTGACGATGCTTGCTAGCGACGGGTGTTCCTGGTTGCCAACACTGTTGTTGCCGGGCTGCTGGTCGCCAAAGCCGTAGCGGTTTTTTATTGTGGTCATGGGGCTCTCCTCTATAGTCATGGCAACAGAATAGAGTTGTATCGTCGGTGTAAGTGGTGAGGTTGGTGCAAAAACCGGTACTATTCGCTCATAATTGATGATAATTTCGGATAGATAGCGCTAACCGATGCCGTAACGTTTATGAAAGCCCAGTTCGAACGCATTCAACACCCTGATGATGCCTCCTGGCGTTTCTTCTTGCGCGAGCTGGATGAACTGCCGTTCGAGTGGCACTACCACCCTGAATACGAACTGACTTTGACGGTGAACAGCCAGGGCGAGCGTTATATCGGTGACCATATTGAGGCTTATCAAAGTGGTGATCTGGTACTGCTCGGTCCCAACCTGCCGCACAGCTGGGCCAGTCAGCAAAGCGAACAGCAGGGGACTCACCGGGTTTACGTGCTCTGGTTTCGCCAGGCCTGGGTGGATGGTCTGAGCCAGCAGTTTCCCGAGTTTGCATCCCTGTCAACCTGGCTAGACCGGTCGCGGCGAGGCCTTGCCTGGTCGCATACACTCGCCGCGCAACTTGCGCCGCTGTTCGGTCAATTACCCGGTGCCAGTGCCACCCGCCGTCTGACGGCATTGCTTGATATTCTCACCACATTGCAGGGGGAAGCTCCACGCACGCTGGCGTCAGAGCGTTTTCACAGCGAGACGCTGGCGGAACCTGCCCAGCGCGAACTAAGCCCTATTCTTGACAACTTGCATCGCGACTTTCGTGACGCCTTACGGGTACCTGAGCTGGCACGAGAGCACCATATGAGTGTCAGCACCTTGAACCGGGTATTTCGCCGCCAGATGAACCAGAGCCTGCATCAGTACCTGACTCAAATTCGGCTCGGCCACGCCTGTGCCGACCTGATCCGCACCGGGCGTCCGGTCAGCCTGGTGGCCGACGCCAGCGGTTTTCCCAATCTGTCCAACTTTAACCGGCTGTTCAAGCGCTATAAGGGAGTTACACCGCGTCAGTTTCGGCAGAAATACCAACATGTTGCTGTTGCTGGTAAACCTTCCATGCTGGCCGGCGCTCATGAGCAGTATCAGTAAAAGTACCGTTGAAATTGAAGGTGTTACTGGTATTCGTCCAGCAGTACATCCAGACGCTTAATGAAGTTTTCAGTAGCCTGGGAATTTGGGCTGTCGACTGCAAATTTCTGATGGAACATCACTGTTAACGTCACCGCACCGTCACTGAGTGTGACGGTGTAACCATCAAAGCCGGTATCGGCGATGAGACCCTTAAACTCATAGCCTTTATCGGTTTTCGTGCCATTGTCGATCACGGTCTGGAAAACACGCAGTGCATTGCCTACTTCTATTTTCTCGGACATGTGACGGCCTATGGGTACAGTATTCACCACAAGCCTACTGCAAACACGCTGACATTCCCAACCGCAGTTTTCAGCTGGAGAGTCGGGGCAGCCGACTGATAACCAGGGCCGCGATCAGTGACAACCCGGCGGTCACTACCCAGGTCGATTCCCAGCCGCCACTGCGACTGGCCACCAGTGCAACCAGCGGCGGGCCAGCAAACTGGCCCAGTGATGACCATTGCTGCATCCAGCCAACTGTCGTTGAAACAGTGCCTTCACTGGGGGCCAGTCGTACAGCCAGTGAAAACAGCACCCCGGGGATAACGCCACCCACCATCGAAAACAGTAATACAGCGATGTATCTCAACAGAGGTGCGCCATCTGTCAGGCTGGAAAACGCCAGCATAGTGCCAGCGGCCATCACGCCGAAGCCGGTGTAAAGCAGGCGGTCGGCACTGATACCGCGATGCAGCAAGTAACCCGAGGCGAGGTTACCCAGAACGTTGATCAGCGCCACCAGAGCCGTGAGCGGGCCGATCAGCATGAGGCTGAAGCCGGCCTGGCGATAAATGGAAGGCAGAAAGCCGATCACCGATAACCATTGGCTGGAATACAGCGCGAAGATGATGGCGATCAGCCAGGGCCCAGGCTTGGACAGGGTGTCTTTCGGGCGTTGCCACCAGGGTGCATGCAGGGTATTAGTGCCATGTGAAAGCGATTTGGGTGGCGGATCGGCGGGCACCCTGAGCAGGACCCACACCAGCATAAGAATTGATATAAGAGCCAGTGCCCGCCACCAGCCTTGCCAGCCAGCGGAGTCTATTACCCAGGGTGCGGTCAACAATGCCAGGCTGGTACCAAAACCCATATAGCAGCCCCAAAGCCCAAGGCGCTTGCTGAGTTTGTCGACCCCCACCTGGCGTCGAATCAACCCAGGCGCCGGCAGAACTACCAGCAGAAAGCCAAGCCCTTCGGCGGCTCGCAATGTCAGCAATGCGCTTACCGATGTCGCTTCGGCGCCCACCAGGCTGGCTATCGCCAGTATCGCCAGGCCAACCACCATACTGCGCCGCAGGCCCACCGTATCGGCCGCCATGCCTACTAGCAGGCCCATTGTCATGCCCGCCAGTTGCACCAGTGACAACATGAAGCCAGCCTGCAACAAGGTGATGCCGAGCGCCGCTTCCAGAGCAGGAATGGCTGGCGGTAATTTCCCCAGGTGCAAGGCAGCGGAAACACCGGCAACAATAACAACCAGTTCGGAGGGGAAGCGCGACTGTGGCATAACACTGTGCATTACAACAAGCGGCCTGAAGGTGAAGTGAGCAACGGCAGGTCGTTGCCAGTGGCGGTACTTTATCAGGTCGGCCCCGGCAGGCAACCCTGGCTTGCGGTCGATGACTGGATTAGGGTTCCGATAGCCGCGAGGCTTGAGTCACTGCTTAAGCTATCAACTGAGTCAACCGCTCGAATATCTTTAGATACTGGGCGCTACTGCACTGTGCTGCCGGTTAAGCCGACACTTTGGCAATCAGCGCCATGGTTCTTTCCCAGGCGAGTTTGGCCGAGTCGGGTTCATAGGAGCCACGCTGGTCGCAATTGAAACCATGGCCTGCCGTATAGGTATAGATCGGTAGATTGGGTTGTTTGCTGCGCAGGATGTCGACGTTCGCCATTGGGATGCCGGCATCCTGTTCACCGAAGTGCAGGGTGGTCGGGCACAGCGGCGCGTCATCTGCCATGTCAGGGATGCGACCACCGTAATAGCCAACGGCGCAGGCGATGTCTGCGTTTTGAGTAGCGAACTTGTAGGCCAGTGAACCACCCAGACAAAATCCCATGACACTGACCGACCCCTTTTCCTTCAGGTGATCGATGCAGGCGGTGATGTCGATCATGGCGGTGTCAAGGTTGAATTGTCCCATCATCTGGCGACCGAGAGCGACGTCATCAGGCTCATAACCGGTTTCAAATCCGGGCTCCAATCGGTCAAACAAAGCTGGCGCTGCAGCTACATAACCGGCCTCTGCCAACTGGTCACAGACCGAACGAATATGACTGTTGACCCCGAATATTTCTTGCAGCACAACGACAACCCCTTTGGGGGTCTGTGTTGGCTCGGCAATATACAAAGCGAAACGGTGCTGGTCGCTGGCGGTCAGTTCAATGGTCTGCGCCATAAATGGCTCCTTGTGACAACAAGTGAAGCATGCAGTGTAGCCATCTTTATAATCAGCTGGCAGGGCCCTTAGCTGCAACCAAGCGTTCCTGCGTTGTGCAAATTGCTGAATTCTGAACGTTTGGCAGGGCTCGTTAGCATCACGTTAAACATTCGGGTGGCGTGGTAGTGAGTAATGGCAGTAGATAAAAATCAGACATAAAAAAGCACGGTACGACGAATCGGCCCGTGCAAAAAAACAACACAATAACAACGACAAAGAGGAGAGCTTGCGCCGTCGCAGCGCTTGTCAGTTTGCTGCAACGTCATAAAGGCGGTTTTTTCAGGCGTTACGCTGCTTAAGCGGCGCGCTGAACAGATTGCTCACCGAGCGGCGCAGGAATTTGAACCCTGAGGCGGCTTGGGCAGCGATGAATTCGCTGCGCATTTTCATCGCTTTGCGGTGGTAATAAGCGACGTCGACGCGGCCTTCGCGGTCGGTGACTAGGGTGGTTTTAGTATGCTGGGTGTTCATGCGCTAATCCTCGGCTAAAAGCCTATTTGGTTTGGAGGCAGAGGCTGTTTGCCTGTTTCCTCTCTAACTGGGGCGCATGTTAATTACTTGACCGACTGGTCACAAACGATCAAATTTCAGGTTATGAATTAGTAAAAGTATTTCATGCGATGATGTCTGTGTATCCGAAAAACATCGACCCGGGAGCCCCGGTATCAGGGCTCGCGGCGCATCATCCAGGGTAAGACCAGACTGGTGAGCATCACCGTGCCGACAGAGACGATCATCATGGCTGAGAAGGCCCGGGAGTCGGCGCCCGCATCCAGCGCTTTTTGCATGATAACCATGGCAATTTCGGCCCTCGGGATCATGCTGACACCCATTAACAGGGCACCAAAACCGCCCAGGCGACGGTAAGCCGGCAGGCTGGTACCCAACAATTTACCGATGATGGCGGCAACCAGTAATACCAGACCAGGCCAGAGCGCGCTTGAAAAGGCGGTCAGATCAATGTGCAGGCCCAAGCCTATAAAGAAGAAGGGTGTGAAAACGACATAGAGGCCATTGAAAACGACGCGTTCCTTGGTCGCTTGAGTATCGCGGCTGAAGGCCAGTCCGGCCAGAAAGGCGCCGACGGCCAGCGACAGGCCACTGATTTCAGCCAAGGCTGCAATGATAAACCCGATCGATAAAATCAATACCATGGGCTCGTGCCGGGTTTCTCGTTGCTCGATAAACTGCGTCAGGCGTTTTTCAATGTAGACAGAAAATACCCAGCAGGCCGTAATGAATAAGGCGAGGGTAGTGAACACTTTAGCCAGCGTAATGCCAACATCGGCCAAAGCAATACCATCCTCAGTGGCCAGTAACGGTGCCAGGGCAACGAGAATGGCCATCAGCACAATGCTGCTGATGTCATCAAGTTCAGCGACATCAACAAACAGACTGCCGCGCTCAGTGGTGAGCTGCTTGGCCTCTGCCCAGATGGTTACCGTAACCCCCAGACTCGTTGCGGTAAGTGCCACGCCGGTAAAAATACTGGTCAGCAACGAAAAGCCAACAAGGTAGTAAGCGGCCGCGAACCCGATGGCGCCACTGAACAGGACATTCCACAGCCAGATCCAGGAAGCGTTGGGCAGTTGCTTCAGCAACCCGCTCAAGTCGCTTTCAAGACCGACCTTGAACAACAGCAATACAAGACCTGCCTCGGCCAGCAATCCAAGGCTGTGCGAGGCGCCCGGTTCAATCAACGGGGCCAGTGTATCCAGCCACCCGAGCAAGACACCAATGCCGATGTAGATCACCAGTAAGGGCACGGAACTGCGGGCAAACAGCCCGCGAGCCAGCAGAGCGAAGATCAGCAAGACGCCGATTATCAACAGAGAGTCGGCCGACGCTACTTCAAGTGATTGCTGAAAATTCATCGATTCAGATTCATCACGGCAATTTCAATATCCCGGGTTTTTTGAGGGTTTGAAGGTGACGTGATGGTCAGTGTATCAGGTTAGCCAGAGACGATGGGGTGATCTGTGTCATGTGACGGATTGTTCATTGAGGTTGTCACGCAGCGAGTTGTCGCCCGGATCTCAACGGGATATACAGTTTGCCAGGGCAAGGATTAGTGCTGATCAGCCAAGTCACCAGGCCGAACCCTTGGCCATCCAGTTCGAATTATTGATTCAGTGAACGGAGCAATCGGCAAGAACATTGGAATCATTCGGGACAAACCAGCTACCTTGGACTTACCAATGACAGTGGCGTCTTGCCTGTCTGTATGCTGATAACGTAAACCGGCTTCCTGGCAACCGCATGTCCTCAAACATGCATTAAAATAATTCATTCATAGCATGAAAACCCATCGTTTGTGACCGCCTGACAGGGTCCCTATCATACGTGTCATTGAAGGCCTAAGCGCCTAACCGATCAAGCACATGACATTGTCTGGAGGCAAACATGGCACACTCAAACGAAACCGAATTCAAAGCAGTAACAGACGCATGGGGTAACCTGGACTTGGCGTTTTACGAAGCTGAGGCCATGAAAATGCGCAACGAGTACTTGCGCAATGGCATATTGAACGGCCTCACTGCTGCAAAAGAAGCGGTAGTTTCCTGGGTCAGCACACCCACTAGTACCCGCAACGCTTCCTGATTATTTGGCCTGTTCGCTGAATGCGGACGTTCATCACGAATTTCTACTTTATCGTTAGAAACTTTTTGCACGTGCTCCTTGTGGGCCGTGCTTTTTCAATTCTGTATCAGGCAATACATCCTGCCGCCCAACCTTTATAATCCCTTCCTTGAATAACCCTGTCTTGCGACCTTAACGCTGAATACTGAGGTGTTATGTACTCGATCGACCCGAATGATTTGCGCTGGGCTATTGTTGCCAATGTGAAGGCTGCATTGGCTGAAGATGTAGCCAGTGGTGATATCAACGCAGCCCTGATTGCCGAACACAGTCAGGCGAGCGCACGGGTGATTACCCGTGAAGCGGCGACCATTTGCGGAGTCGACTGGGTTAATGAAGTGTTTCACCAGTTGGACTCCGATGTCACTTTGGTCTGGCATGTTCAGGACGGAGATCGTGTTGCTGCCAATGACACCCTGGTTGAGATCGCTGGGAATGCCCGCTCACTGCTGACTGGTGAGCGCGCGGCGCTTAATTTTCTGCAACTGTTGTCGGCTACTGCCACCCGGGCGGCTCAGTTTGTGACCCTGATTGAAGGCACCGGCGTTAATCTGCTCGATACCCGGAAAACGCTTCCCGGCTTGCGGCTTGCACAGAAATACGCGGTGACATGTGGGGGTGGCCAAAGCCATCGAATGGGCTTGTACGATGCCTTTCTGATCAAAGAAAATCACATTATGGCATGCGGCGGTATCACTGAAGCTGTGTTGGCGGCCCATAGACTTGCGCCGGGTAAACAGGTTGAAGTGGAAACCGAGAATCTCGATGAGCTTGCCCAGGCGTTGGCAGCCGGAGCGGATGTCATCATGCTTGATAACTTCAGCCTGGAAGACACCCGCACTGCAGTGGCCAGCGTTCAGGGAAGAGCCAGACTGGAAGCGTCGGGCAATGTCAACGCCGGGACACTGCGCGCTATTGCAGAAACCGGCGTAGACTATATTTCGATGGGTACTCTGACCAAGGATGTGACCGCTATCGATCTTTCGATGCGCCTGGCGATAGATCACACACCTCAGTAAGGCAGGTGCCGCAAAGCGCTCGTCGCCTAGCGGTGTTAACCGACAATGCCTTGCTTGCGCCACAGTGCTAACTGCGCTTCATCACAGCCGAGCAGCTCAGTCAGTACACTATCGGTATCGGCACCCAGTGACGGAGCGGCCCGTTTGTACTGAACGGCCGATTCACTGAACCGGATCGGGTTGGCAACTGACGGTACCTTACCTAACTGCGGTTGCTCCAGTTCCCGCTGCAGTTGTCGACTCTGAACTTGAGGGTCAGCAAACACCTGCTCCAGATTGTTGATCGGACCGCAGGGCACAGATACAGCTTCCAGGCTTTCAAGCCACCAGTCCCGACTCTGTGTTTTCATTAAACCGGTAATCACCGGCAACAGCGTTTCCCGATGAGCGACACGTTCCTGATTAGTTGCAAAGCTCGGATCTGCGGCCAGGTCTGGCCGACCGGCGACATCGCAAAATCGTTGGAATTGACCGTCATTACCTACCGCGAGAATGAGATAGTCATCGGCTGTCGCAAAAGCCTGATAGGGCACAATATTCGGATGAGCATTGCCAAGGCTTACCGGTGAATGCCCGGTTGCGAGGTAGTTCATCGCTTGGTTGGCCATGGTGGCTACCTGAACATCCAGCAATGACAAATCGATATGCTGGCCACGCCCGGTACTGGCACGGAAGTGCAGAGCTGCCTGAACGGCGTTGGCAGCGTAAAGGCCGGTCAGGATGTCGGTCAGGGCAACACCGACTTTCATCGGTGTACCGTCCGGTTCACCGGTAACGCTCATCAGACCCCCCATGCCCTGAATCATGAAATCATAACCGGCCCGATGCTTGTAGGGTCCGGTCTGGCCAAAGCCAGTGATCGAACAATACACCAGGCGGGGGTTGATGGCTTTCAGGCTGTCATAGTCCAGTCCATACTTCTTCAGACCATCAACTTTGTAGTTCTCGACCAGTACATCGGCTTCCCGGACCATGTCACGCAGCAGTTGCTGGCCTTCGGGACGAGTAAAGTCTATGGCGATGGATTGCTTGCCCCGGTTGGCACTGTGAAAGTAGGCGGCCACCCGATGCTCTCCATCCCCAAAGAACGGAGGACCCCAGCCACGAGTGTCATCCCCCTTGCCTGGCCGTTCAATTTTGATTACTTCGGCACCGAAGTCTGCCAGCATCTGGGTAGCCCATGGGCCAGCAAGAATGCGGCTCAGGTCAATGACCCTAATGCCATCCAGTGCGCCTTTTAATGCTGTTTCGTCCATCAGCCGAATGCCTGAATGCCGGTTTGGGCACGACCCAGAATCAGGGCGTGAATGTCGTGCGTGCCTTCATAGGTGTTGACCGCTTCCAGGTTCATCACATGGCGAATGACACTGTATTCGTCGCTGATGCCGTTGCCGCCATGCATGTCACGTGCTACCCGAGCAATGTCCAGTGCCTTACCGGCATTGTTGCGTTTCATCAGTGAGATCAGCTCGACCGGGCAGGCGTCAGCATCCATCAGTTGGCCCATGCGTATGCAGCCTTGCAGACCCAGGCTGATCTCGGTTTGCATATCAGCCAGTTTTTTCTGAATCAACTGGTTGGCCGCCAGCGGCCGGTTGAATTGAATGCGTTCCATGACATAACTGTGTGCAGCCAGCCAGCAGGCTTCCGCTGCACCCATGGAGCCCCAGGCGATGCCGTATCGGGCCTTGTTCAGGCAACCGAACGGGCCTTTCAGGCCTTTGACATTGGGCAGAATGTTGGCTTCGGGCACAAAGACGTCTTCCATCACGATCTCACCGGTGATCGAGGCGCGAAGGCTGAATTTGCCTTCAATTTTCGGTGCACTCAGGCCATTCATATCCCGCTCCAGAATGAAACCTCGGATCTCACCGTCGAGTTTGCCCCATACGATAAATACATCGGCGATGGGCGAGTTGGTGATCCACATTTTAGCGCCGTTGAGGATATAGCCATTGTCGGCTTTGACTGCTTTGCAGCGCATGCTGCCGGGGTCGGAACCAGCATCTGGCTCAGTCAAACCAAAGCAGCCGATCAGCTCGCCGGTGGCGAGTTTGGGCAAGTATTTTTTGCGCTGCTCCTCGCTGCCATACGCAAAGATGGGGTGCATGACCAGAGACGATTGCACACTCATCGCCGAGCGGTATCCACTGTCAACCCGCTCTACTTCACGGGCGACCAGACCATAGGCAACATGGCTGGCATTCACGCCGCCGTATTCTTCGGGCAAGGTAACACCCAGCATACCTAGCTCGCCCAGCTCCAGCATGATGGCCGGGTCAAAACTCTCCTTGCGGTTGGCCATTTGCACACGGCTCACCAGTTTGTCCTGGCAATAGGCGTTGGCGGTATCGAGAATCATGCGCTCGTCGTCATTCAGTTGTTCGGTCAGTTTGAACGGGTCTTTCCAGTCAAAATGTGCGGTAGCCATGTTAGTGCCTCTTGTTTTATTCGATGGTTGGAGTTCGTGCTAGAAACCGGGGGTGCCTATCCGGGGTCGGCGTATATCCATCCATGGACCCTAGGCCGCAGCATCCATGCTGCGGACTCCCCAGAATAGGCAACCCCGGCCCCTGTCACTCGGCTGGTTGCCAGCTCCGAAATCTGTTTAGTAAGTGGTTTAAAGATAGCTGAAATTTTAAGATATCTGTATTATATTGTTTTTATATTTTCTATATATTTTAAATATAGTTAGAGCTAAGAGCTTCAGCAGTGAGCTTTGATTAGGGTAGTTTATGCGGTTAGACAGTATTAGTCGGTTGCGGTATTTTAATGACATTGCTCTGACCGGCAGTTTCTCCAGATCGGCCCGGCGGCTGGGCATTGCGCAGCCTGCTTTGAGCATTGCTATTAAGAAGCTGGAGGAGGAGACCGGCCTGAAGCTGATCAACCGGGCTGACCGGCGCATGTCGCTGACCTCGGACGGTGAGGTATTGCTTGCTCACACGCGGCGCATTCTCGGTAACCTGACCGATGCAACCCGGGAATTGGCGGAGCTGCGGGGGCTGGAACAGGGTGAGCTGAAGCTCGGTGCATCGGCCATGTTATCGACCTGCTACTTGCCTGATTATCTGTTGGCATTCAAGAAAGCCTACCCGGGCATTCGTATTCGCCTGTTTGAAGCCGGTACCGATACGCTGGAAAACCAACTGATAAATGGCGAGCTGGATCTGGCTTTAATTCGTGCTGAAAAACCGCACGATCAGATTCGATACGCCTCACAGTTGTCGGAACAGGTAGTTGCTTGCATGCGCGCGGATCATCAATTGGCGAAGCTCGATTCGATCAGTGTTGAGGCGTTTTGCAGTCAACCAACGGTGATGTTTCGCGGCGGCTACTACCTGCGTGACTCGGTTGAGCAACGCGCTCGTGCTCGGGGGCTCAGCTTGAATGTTCAGTTTGAGACCAATCTTGTTGACCTGCTTAAAACGTTGGTGAAAAACGAAATGGGTCTGGCCAGTTGTCTGGCAATGATCGTCGAAAACGAACCCGAGCTCTGCACTCGACCGTTTGATCCGCCAATTCCGCTGGAACTGGCCTGGGGCTGGAAGAAGAATCACTACCTGTCGAAGGCAAGTCAGGCGTTCCTGAGTTTTTTTGAGAGGTAGAGCTCACAGCTCACAGCTCACAGCTCACAGCTCACAGCTCAAACCGAAAACCCTTCCGGAACTCCAAACAAGGGGCCGTAGCGCAGCCCGATGTAGGCATGTTCGCGCATCAGCATCTCGGCGCGGGTACTTTCTCCCATCAACAAGGCCTGTACCACCAACTGATGTTGTAGCTGAGCCACCTGCAGCTTGCGCTGTTCCTGCGCCAGGTAATGGGTGTCGATGGTGATCGAATCCGATGACGCAAAAGGGAGGTGGTTATTGCGGGCGATGGCGTCGCTGATGGCACGGCTGCCGGTGTTACTGACAATCAGCTGGTGAAAACGGGCATTAATCTCACCCCAGCGTTCGATGTCTTCCTCGTCCATCCGGGCATGATTCACAATTACATCGCCCTCCTGAACACAGCGTTCCAGTTGTGCCTTCAAGTCAGCGGACAGGCCTTTCTCGGCCAGTCGGCGCGCTGCCAGTCCTTCCAGAACGCCGCGAATCTCGACACCGCAAAGTACATCATCGGCTGACACTTCCCGGACTACGTAACCCTGTTTTCCGGTGCGTTCCAGCAAGCCTTCCTGTTCCAGTGTACGAAAAGCCAGTCTGACCGGCGTACGCGATACCCCGAGCAACTCGGCAACCTGAACCTCGCGCAGCTTTTCACCGGGCTGATAGCGGCCATCTCGGATGTGTTTGCGCAGCGCAGTAATGGCGATATGGCTGATCTGGGTCATGATAGAAATGGGATCCAATAAAATAGACGTATGGACATTCTCGGCTCAATCAGGGTTTTGCGCAAGCCTACTGCTGCGGTTTTGGATCCGTATAATACGTATTTTGGATCCCATTCACATATTATTATTGACAAATATGCAGTTTAATTCTATTTTTGGATCCATAAAAGAGGTCGGCGGATAGTAAGTACCCTGTCGACCGATCACAGCAACCCGACCCGATACAGTGGAGAACCATCATGACCGCGCAAGCCTCCTGGCCTACCAATACCTGGTATGTAGCCTGTTCGTCCGATGAAGTCACCGACAAACCGCTGGGTCGTCAGATCTGCGGCCAGCGCATGGTGTTTTATCGCACCCGGAATGAGAAAATTGCAGTGCTGGATGACATGTGCCCGCACCGGGGTGCGCCCTTGTCTTTGGGGCATGTAAACGATGAAGGCGATCTGGTGTGTGGGTATCACGGAATGGTGATGAACTGCGACGGTAACTGCAAATCGATGCCCGGTCAGCGTGTCAGTGCGTTTCCGGGTATCACCGCCTACCCGGTGGAAGAACGTTTCGGGTTTATATGGGTATGGCCGGGTGAGGCCGACAAAGCAGACTCAGACCTGATTCCGAAATTTAATTTCTTCGATGATCCGGAGTGGGCTTACGGTGGTGGTTTGTACCACATCAATTGCAACTACAAGCTAATGGTCGATAACCTGATGGACCTGACACACGAGACCTATGTGCATGCCACCAGTATCGGTCAGCCCGAGATCGAGGACGAAGCACCGGATTCCTTCAAGGATGGCGATACCGTGGTTACAAGGCGCACCATGGAAAGCATCAAAGCCCCGCCGTTCTGGCAGAACGCATTGAAATTTAATGATCTGGAACCGACCGCTGATGTCGACCGCTGGCAGATCAGCCGTTTTACGCCGCCAAGTCACATCATGATCAATGTCGGTGTCGCCATTGCGGGAAAAGGTGGCTTCGATGCTCCAGCCGACCAGAAAGCCTCCAGCGTGGTCGTGGATTTCATCACACCGGAATCCGAGACGTCGATCTGGTACTTCTGGGGCATGGCACGCAACTTCAAGCCGAATGACCAGGAACTGACCGATAAAATTCGCGAAGGTCAGGGTCAGATTTTCTCGGAAGATCTGGAAATGCTGGAAGCCCAGCAACAGAATCTGATTGATAATCCCGGCCGTCAGTTGTTGAAACTGAACATCGACGGAGGGGGTGTATTAGCGCGCCGTATGATCGATAAGATGCTAAAACAGGAAGCGTCTGCGTCTTAATCCGAGCAGGGCCCGGTATTGTAACCAGAGCCTGTTGTTTACCGGAGTTGGTATGAGTAAAAACACCACCCTATCTATGATCGTCAGGATTAATAGCAAAGTCGCCGAGGCCGATGGCATTGTGCGGCTGGAACTGGTCGATCCTCATGGTCGTGAATTACCGCCGTTTACCGCCGGCAGTCATATTGATGTGCAGGTTGCCCCGGATACTATCCGACAGTATTCACTGAGCAAAGCCAGCTGGGATCATACCCGCTATCAACTGGGCATCTTGCGCGAACCTGAGTCACGTGGCGGGTCTGTTGCCGTGCATGACACGCTGCGCGAAGGCGATTACTTGCTCATCAGTGCTCCGCGTAATCATTTTGAACGAGAACTCCGCCGCATTCTACGACTCAATTCTATGAATGAGTCGCTAGTTTAGGCGGATGGCTTTAGGTCTTGCTTTTAATGCTGGCTATTTATACAGTGTTTTCATGAAAATAATACGATCTGACCGCCTAAGTATCAAGTCCGACAGTGCCGCTCAGCGCGAAGCGCTGGCGGATACGTTGGGCTTGTATCGCCGGTTAGTCAGAGACCTGATGAGCCTGGCGTTTACCCACTGGCCTCAGATTGGA
>Ga0307964_1000588_pt1 | contig 18416 bp, 21 predicted proteins | sample OrgLakmetagen596_FD_201823 | JGI IMG/M metagenome (GOLD analysis project Ga0307964, IMG submission 201823) | Saline water microbial communities from Organic Lake, Antarctica - #596 | ecosystem: Environmental > Aquatic > Non-marine Saline and Alkaline > Saline | place: Antarctica: Organic Lake... | reverse complement strand
TCCATCGAAGAATGATGGCCTATGCCAGTTTGCTCGGCCTTTACGCCATCCTTGCCCAGATCCTAATCGGCAGCATCAGCGCCGACATCGTGCCGCTGGCTCAAACGCTGGCCTGGGTGTTCTCTGCGAATCTGCTTTGTTACTACGGCGGCAATGCAGTGGAGGCCATGAAAGGAAAATGATCGCCCAACTGCTAACCAAAATCGCTGGCCCTCGCATCTTGTTGGGCGTGATCTTCGCCGCCGTTGCATCCGTCGGCACCCTCACATGGCTGCTGCTTGACGCAAAACAAGATCAAGGCGCTGCCGAATCCCGCGCCGAGACTGCTGAAGTCGCGAACACCGTCTGGCAGCAAGCCTGGACAGACCAGCAAGCAAGAATCAAAGCCAATGCCGCGCAGCTAAACGCCATTGACCGGCGCCTATCCGAATCCTCAAAGCAATCCACAAGCCGATTAAACGCACTCAATGCAGGGCTACGCGATGCTATCAACGACAGCAAAGAGGTTCGGGAGTGGGCTGACAGCCGCCGGCCTGACGCTGTTATTGAGCGCCTGTGCCTCGCCGGCTATATCGACCCCGCCGCCCGTGCAGCAATGTGTGGCGATACCGGATCGGCTGATTAGCGATATTGACGTGCCGTTCCTGACTGGGCCGACTGAGCGCGATGCGCTGGAGTGGGAGAGCCGAATGGTGGAAGCGATACGGCAAGCGAACAAGCGGCTTACTGAGGCCCGCAACTATCAAGAGAGATCCAACCAGTAAACCTTTTGGCCCCGTCGAGAGACGCCGCCCAGGCCATGCCGTGAGGCACCGCCAACCACCGCTGGCACGTCGTGAGACGCCCGGCACCTATTCAAAGGAGGCGCCGCCCAAGGGTCGCGTATCTGATTTATGGCTACAAAGAACGACTGGGATGAGATAGAGGCGAAGTTCAGCGCTGGCATAAAAAGCGTTATGGCTATTGCCAAAGAGCACGGCATTACTGAGGGAGCAATCAGGAAGCGAGCCAAGCGCGACGGCTGGCAGAGAGACCTAAGCGGCAGCGTTCGTAGTGCGGTTAAGTCGAAGTTGGTACGAACTACTGGTACGGACTCTGGCATTCGTACCGACTCCGACATTATTGATTCTGCATCGGATGAAATCGCCCAGGTTGTCAGGGGTCATCGAACCCTTATTTCCAAGTGGCAGGGCATTTCAACCAAGCTGGCCGTCACGCTTTCAGGCATGACCGTGGACGAGGAAAACCACAACGAGTTTGCTCGCTCGCTCAATTCCGGCGTTGACGCCCTTGGTAAATGTATAAAGCTGGAGCGCCAAGCGTTCGGCATGGATGACGACAACCCCGAGCAGGGCCCAGAGCGAGCACTGGCAGACGATGACCTTGACGCCCGCATTGCCGAGCTAAGCAAGCAGGTAGGGAATGGGAAGTGACAGCGCCAAGCGGGAGCTACTAAAGGCGCTGGAGGAAAAGGCCAGACGCAGGCGCTACACCCTCATCAAGCAGCTTTTTCCAGACACCGGGCCTTACCGGCGCGAGCTGTACCCAAAGCACCTTGAGTTTTTCCGGGCCGGCAGCCTTCACCGGGAACGGCTGTTTATGGCCGCGAACCGGGTTGGCAAGACCGTGGCGGGTGGTTGTGAGCTGACCTACCACATGACGGGTGAGTATCCGGTTTGGTGGGAAGGCCACCGCTTTGACAGGCCAGTGCAGTGCCTTGCTGCAGGCGACACCAGCACAACCACGCGAGACATTATTCAGAACAAGCTGCTTGGCGGTCTTTGGGGTACCCCGGAGTTCGGTTCCGGCCTACTGCCTGGCGATAAGCTGGGCAAGCCGACCCCAGCACGAGGCGTTGCCAACCTTTACGAAGGCATTACCGTTGAGCACACAAGCGGCGGTACAAGTCGCTTGATGTTACGCAGCTACGAACAGGGCCGGAAGATCTTTCAAGGCACTGAGCAGGATTTCATCTGGCTGGATGAAGAAGTTCCAAAAAACGTGTACGACGAAGCCCTCATCCGAACGATGACTACTCAGGGTTTAGTGGCAATCACTTTCACGCCACTGGCGGGCCTCACCGAGCTGGTTATTGATTTTCTGGAAGCAAGACACGAGCAGGTTCCCTTATGACTAGCATCCAACGGCCAGAAACCAAAGTGAACGTACCGGCCGACACCTGCAATTCTTTGGTGTTGCGCAAGCTCACTGACCTGGTTGCAGAAAGAAAAATTAAGCGGGGCATGCTGTCCCTGAACATTGCTCGGCATATCTATCCAAAATCTCGCACCGGTGACGAAATGAAGATTGCCGGAGCAACCTTCGTCATAGGTAAATAGTGAGTCGATACGTTGTGCAAGCCGGCTGGTCACACGTCCCACACCTCAAGCAGACGGACATCGATGATATGGCAAAAAGCATCAGCCCACATCTGGTTGACGCACGGATGAACGGCAACCCAAGCCTTGGCGCCGGCGCGATATACCCAGTGCCCGAAGAAGATTTTGTTATTGATCCCTTCCAGATCCCGCCCTGGTTCCCGCGCATGTACGGCATGGATGTTGGCTGGAATAAAACCGCCGCTATCTGGCTTGCTCACGATCGCGACACCGACATCATTTACGCTTACTCCGAGCATTACCGGGGCGAAGCTGAGCCACCGATACATTCAAAGGGCATTCAACTGCGAGGCAAATGGATACCTGGGGTTATTGATACCGCAGCGCGCGGTCGGTCCCAGATTGATGGAAAAGACCTGTGGAAGCTGTACATCGCTGAGGGATTAATTCTTCACAAGGCCAACAAGTCCATTGAATCAGGGTTGTTGGAAACGCTAGACCGCCTTTCAACGGGTCGACTCAAGATTTTCAGAACCCTGCAGCACACTCTGAGCGAAATCCGATTGTACCGGCGTGATGAGAAGGGCCGAGTCGTGAAGAAAAACGACCACCTCATGGATGCTATGCGCTACGGAGTGATGAAGGTTTCAGTCGCTGTCACACGCCCTGCTGAAAACTCGATTAGCAGCTACTTACCAGGCGACCCAATTGCAGGATACTGATATGGACTACGCCGAAGAGACATCGGAAGAAGAGCGGATTCTGCAGGAAGAAAACCTCAACATGCTGGGCTCCAAGCTCGATCGATTAGCACAAGAGCAGGTAGCTGGGCGTCAGATGATCGAAACCCGGTGGCTGGAGGATCTGCGCCAATACCACGGTGAGTACACACCGGAAGAAACAAAACGGATGAGTGACAACAGCAGCTCCCAGGTTTTTGTCAATATCACGCGCAACAAAACCCGCGCCGGCATCGCGCGCATGAGCGATATGCTGCTGCCGAATGACGACACGAATTTTGGAATCAAAAGCACACCCGTCCCGGCGATGAGCGCGACCAACAGCGCGCCAATGCAGGCGGATATGCAGCAGCAGGGTGATCCGCTAATGCATGGCCAGGGCATGGTGAACGGTATGCCCGAGTCGCACCAGTCGATGGACCCTGAAACCCATGCCAAGGCTATGCAGGTTATGGGGCAAGGGGCGCAAGCCGAAAAGAATGAGCCCAAACAGCAGGCTGATGAAGCCGCTCGACAGATGCAGCAGCAAATTGAGGATGATTTTGCAGAGGCCAACTACAACGCCCATGCCCGCGACGTTATTGAAGATGCGTGCAAGCTGGGCCTCGGCGTGCTCAAGGGGCCGAAGGTCGTCAACCGCACCCGCAGGGCCTGGATCACTGACCCGCAAACAGGCCAAAGCACGATTGAAGTACAGGACGAGCTGCGCGCAGGGCTTGAGCGGGTGGACCCCTGGGATGTTTTCCCTGATATGTCCGCCTCCAGCGCAGCAGAGGCCGAGTTCTGGTTTGAGCGCAAACTGCTCAACCGCAAGCAGCTGCGAGAACTAGCCGACTTGCCGGGCGTTATTGAAGGCCAGCTACGCCGAGCCCTCGAAAGCGATGGCAGTCACTACATCTCAAACGACCGTCGCCAGGAGCTGCGCGCCATTACGGGTGTGGATACGGTCACCAACGACAGAAAATACGAGCTGTGGGAATACTGGGGACCGCTGGATAAAGACGAGCTAAAGGCGTGCGGCTGCGAAGACATCGACGATGATGTGCTGGTTGAGTACACGGGCTGCGTGCTGATGGTCGGCGGGCACGTCATTAAGGCCGCCATCAATCCCCTGGAATCCGGCGACCTGCCGTACAGCGTGTTTAATTGGGAAAAAGACGATTCCAGCATATTCGGTTTTGGTATCCCGTACCTGATGCGCCAGCCACAGAAAGTGGTTAACGCCTCGTGGCGGATGATGATGGACAACGCTGCAGTGTCGGCCGGTCCGCAGATCGTGATGAAAAAGCGCGGCGTGGTGCCCCAAGACGGAAACTGGGCACTCCGGCCTAACAAAGTGTGGCAAGACACCGGGGATGAGCCTGTGGGCAGCGTCTTCCAGGTCTACCAGATTCAAAACAATCAGGCTGGGCTGTTCGCAATCTTCGAAGCTGCTCAGAAGTTGGCCGATACCGAAACCAACCTGCCGATTTTGCTGCAAGGTGAGGGTATGGGCGCTGGGCCCGGCGGGAAAACGTTTGGCGGCATGCAAATGCTGATGAACAACTCCAACATCGTACTGCGGTCCGCGGTCAAGAATTTTGACGACGGCGTCACCGCGCCTACCGTTCGCCGCTTCTACGACTACCACATGATGTACACCGATCGCCCCGAAATAAAAGGCGACTTCGACATTGTTGCTCGCGGCACGTCGGTGCTGATTGCCCGCGAAGAGCAGCAGGAAAAGCTGATGATGCTGTCCCAGGTCGCGGCACAGAACCCAATATTCGCCAAGCTGACCAACTGGGCCGGACTTTATCGCGAGATCTTACGAACGATGCAAGTGCAGGTCGATACGGTCACGTACACGGATGAAGAAATCAAGACGCGGGAAGCCGAGGAAGGCGAAGGGCCAAGCGTTGAAGAAAAAATGGCCATGTTTGAGATGAAGCTCAAGCAAGAAGAGCACGAGTTCGCCGGTAAGCGACTGGAAGCAGAGCTGGATCACAAAGAATGGGAGCGGGAATACAAGGCTGCCCAGCTACAGAGTGAACAGGAGCACCAGCGCGCAGGGCTCGCCTTGAAAGAAGGTATCACCATGGCAGAGCTTGAGGCCAAAGTGGGCCTTGAAAGCCAGAGCCTGGAGGTGCAGATGCGACAAACCGCCGCCAAAATCCAAGCGGATCGAGATCAAAAGGCCGCAGAACTCAGTGAAAAGCAAAATGATCGCCTGGCTCGGCAGGAGAATCAAAAAATGGGGTTTGATAGCTACTGATGGCCATTGATAAACACGCCGATACTTGGCGGGACATTGAGCAGTGGCTGCAGGATCGCCGAGAAAACAGCGTCCTGTCCTTGATTAATGGCTCAGCTAAAGATGACAAATTACGCGGAGAGATCCGCTTGATTGACGATTTACTGGCACACGCCAGCGAAGAACTGGCGGGCAACCAGCCGACGCCAAGTTACTAACCACACAGAACCGAGAGAACAACGCCATGAAGCATATACCTGTACCTGTCTTGCCAACGATCAACACGGTCACCAAGGAAGGCATTGCCGCCAAGGTAGTCGATGAGAAGTACCACGTTTTCCCAAGCACTACGCTAACCGTGTGCTGCCTGACAATGGCTAACGGCTTTACAGTCACAGGCGAAGCTGCATGTGCGTTTCCTGAAAACTTTAAAGCAGCCACCGGCGAGTATTACGCCCGCGAGGCTGCCATGAACAAGATATGGGCACTGGAAGGCTACTTGCTTCGCCAGCGCTTGAGCGAATCGGAAGGCCCAGCAGGCTAACCGCAGACACGCCCACAAGGGCACTCACACCAGCCGTTCGGGAGAACCGCTATGACAGACCAGCCGCTGAACAAGCCGCAGGATGATGACTCCATCGCCGGCGACGATCAGGATTTTGAAACCGCCTTTGCGGAATATTCAAAATCATCGACACCCGCCGATGATCGCGACGAGTACGACCGCAACGCGGAACCGGACGACGACGCGGCACCAGACGATCAACATGGCGATCTGTCCGAAAGACTCAAAGCCCTTGAAACCGAAAACGAGCGACTACGGCACTCTGACGCATCCCAGCGCGGCCGCCTTGGCGCGTATCAGCGGCAGATCAACGAACACCAGCGCAAAGCGCTAGAACCACAGGCTGCAAAACCCGCAGCGCAAGAAAAACCCGCAGCACAGGAGGGTAAAGCCCAAGGCGACGGCGATCAGCGCCAGGATATGGCCGATTCAGTCGGAGCCGATGATTGGAAAGAGTTTAAAGAAGATTTCCCGGATATGGCCCGCGCTTTCGAATCTCGTCTCAAGGCAGACCAGCAGACGCAAGCGCAATTAAAGCAGGACATCGCAGAACTGCGATCCGCTGTGCAGCCCATGCAAGAACAGGCCCATCAGCAACAACTTCAGTCCGAGTATGCCCGCTTAGAAGGCCGGCATGCCGATTGGCGAGAAGTGGTCAATGCGCCCGAATTTGATTCATGGCTAAACACTCAGAACTCCAGCATTCAAGCCCTCAAAGAGTCCGACAGCGCCGACGATGCGTCCGCACTACTGGATTTTTACAAGGCAACGAACGCCGCGAGTGACGAAAACAGCCGTGCCCAAAAGCACGACAAGCGAAAAGCCCGACTGGCGAACGCCCAAACCGTCAGCCGCCGTGGAGCGGCGTCGCGCAGCGGAGCGCCAGAAGAGTTTGACGCGGCCTTTGAACACTACGCCGCGAAAAAGAAAGCGCGGTAACTCAAAAATTTGATTGGAGTTAAGACACAATGCCTATCACCACCTACGGCGATATTTCCCAGCGTACTGCAGCATACGCAGCGGCTGAAATGCTCTCTCACGCAGAGCCAATTCTTATTCTGTCAAAATTCGGACAGTCCAAGCCTCTGCCCAAAAACAAGGCGGATACGGTTAAGTTTCGCCGGCCCGTTCCCTTCACAAACATCACTTCAGTCCTGAGCGAAGGCGTTACACCATCAGCTCAGCAAATGGTCTACGAAGACGTGACTGTTCAGATTAAGCAGTGGGGCGCCTGGACTGAAATCACGGACGTTATTGCAGATTTGGCGGAAGATCCCGTTCTTGCCGATGCGTCAATGTTGTGCGGCGAGCAAGCCGCCGAAACCATTGAGTATGCAACCTGGGGCGCGATTCGTGCGGGCACTAACGTGTTTTTCGCAAATGGCAGCCAGCGCAGTGCTGTTAACTCTGTCTATGGCCTGGCCAAGCAGCGCGCCGTCACTCGGTCACTTAAAGGCAATCGTGCCAAGAAGATCACCAGCATGGTCGGTGCTTCTCCGAACTACTCAACCGAGCCTGTCGCGGCCGCGTTCATCGCGTTTGCGCACACAGACCTGGAAGCGGACATTCGCGACATTCCCGGCTTCACTCCTACTGAGAAGTACGGAACCATGGCGGCTTTGCCGTATGAAATCGGTAAGGTAGAAGACGTGCGTTACTGCCTGAGCCCGGTGTTGGACAGCTTTGCCAGTGCCGGCGGTACCGCATCCACCAACGGCACAATCTCAACCGATGGCACAAGCTCTGACGTGTACCCCATCGTCATTATCGGTAAAGAGTCTTACGGTTTGATCCCGCTCAAGGGCGCCGGCGCAATCACGCCGATGGTACTGAACCCAAGCACACCCCGCGGTGGTGACCCGCTGGGCCAACGTGGATCTGTGGCTTGGAAGGCTTACTACGTTGCGAAGATTCTTAACGAGGGATGGCAAGCTAGGATCGAGACAGCTGCTTCTGCTCTGTAAGCCAGCAACCCCAACAGCCCCGGCACCTGCCGGGGTTTTCTTTGTCTGATCGAAGGTACGCAGTCATGAGTGACATCAATACTGAAGCAATGAGCCGTGCAGAGCTGGTAGATATGGCCCAAACCCTTGGGGTGGACTATCCAGACAAGATCGGCACTGAAAACTTGCGAAAGAAAATTAACGCAGCCTTGGGTAACGAACCGGTGGCTCTATCAAAAGCGGCTCCCGTTATTACCGGCAACGCCAAAGAGCGGCAGTTCGAGATCATCATTTCCACCCATGAGCAGGACAAGCAGCCGGTTCAGGGCGGTGTGAATGGTAAGAGCTTCGTTATCAAACGCGGTCAAAAAGTCATCGTGTCGGAGTCTATTGTAGAAAATCTGAGGTGCGCCATGCAGCGCCACTACGACTCAGAAATGAACATGACGGAAGTTCAGAGCTACCCGTTCCAGATCGTCCGCGAAGTCACCGGCGAGGTTTAACTGATGACATTCTTGGAGCTTTGCCAACGCTTGCGCCAGGAAGTGGGCGCTGCAGGTAATGGACCTGCGAACGTGGTCAGTCAGTCCGGGGAGTACGCCCGCTTTGTCGGCTGGACAGCAACGGCATGGCGCGAGCTGCAGAACGAGCGACGTTGGGCGTTTGATTGGGCTCGGGGCGAGGTTGAGCTGACAGCTTTGGACACCGAGTATTCGCTGCCGTCCGACTTTGATGTGTGGGAGTCGGAAACACTGCAGTTTGCAGGCGAAAGAATCGAGGTAGTGCCTTGGTATGAGCTGGAAAAGGACGTGGCGGGCACCTTTGGTCGCGTGGCCATTGCGCCGGATGGAGTGCTGCACTTGAATGCACCCCCTGCGAACGCGGGCAACTTGACGTTTGAGTATTGGCGCACCCCGCAAGAGCTGGTCAATAACGCGGATCAACCGCGTATGCCCTCGCGTTTCCATTTGTGCGTGGTGTACCGGGCCATGATGCAGTACGCCCTGTACGAAAATGCGCAAGAAGTCGCGCAACAGGCCGGCCGTAACGCTGTGAAAATGGAGATCCTTCTGATGGAATCCCAGCTACCGCGCGTCGAACTCCCCCCGAGCCTGGCATGAACCGGACCGCGTATGTCGGCCTGGGCGGCGGCATTGATCTGATGACACCGCCCCGACAGGCCAAGCCAGGACAATGTTTGTTCGCTGTGAACTACGAATGCCCTGTGACCGGGGGTTACCGTCGAATCAGTGGCTACACCAAGCTGGGCGACACCTTGCCAGGGACCGGGCCGATACTGGGCGTGTGTACGTTCAAGGACGAGCATTACGCGATCCGCAAGAACGGCGCCACGTCTGACCTGTACAAGCTGATTGGCGGGGCCTGGGCCAGCATCGGAACCCTGGCGACGGGGCGCTATGAGTTTGCCGAGGGCAACTTTCTGGCGACCGAGGCCGGGCGGGCGCTGCACATGGTTGGCGGCGCAAAGCCTTATCAGCTCAAGGACGGCACACTGAGCGAGATTGCCGGCGCTATGACGGGCGCGAAATACATCGCCATTCATCAAAATCACCTGATGCTGGGCTATCCGCAGGGCAGCTTGCAGCACTCCGGCATAGGCGATCCGCTCAACTGGGATGCGTCAACCGGTGGTGCGGGCGAAATTGGCACCAGTGGCGCGCTAACGGGCCTAATCAACGGCACAGGCGGCGTTCTTCACGTCACCGGCCGAGACAACATCAAGACTTTGTACGGCAGCAGCGGCGCAAACTTTGAATTGCGCACCACCATTCCCAACTCCGGGGCCAAGCCCTACTCGCTGCAGTCCTTGATCCAACCTTATTACGTTGCCGAGCGTGGCATTTCAAACCTGCAAAGCGCGCAAGAGTTTGGCGACTTCCGGCAAATGCAGGCCGGGGCGCAGATCGAGCCGTTGTTCACCGATGAAGGCTACGCTGAGCGCGTCCAGTGCAGCTCAATCAGCAAGCGACGTGCGCAGTACCGGGTTTTCTTTGACGACGGCAGCGGCGTTTACCTGAGCCCTACGGGGGCCACCACCGTTTCCTTTCCAGATAAGCCCCAGGTCATGCACACCGGCGAGTTCGACAGCGGCGAAGAAGCGGTGCTTTTCGGAGACGATGCCGGCAACGTCTATCGCCTTGGCAACGGAGCGCAGGGCTTTGCCGGAGAGCCTATCCGGGCCTTCCTGACCCTGGCCTACACCGACCTCAAGCAGCCCAGTGTACGCAAGCGCTTTCGTCGCGTGTTCTGGGACGTGCGCTCCGGCTCCAGTGCCAACATCACCTTTCGCCCTGACTTCGACTTCGGCGGCGGAGAAACAGCGGCAAGCCTACGACAGACGCTGACCTTTTTGCTGGGTGGCGGCCTATGGGGCGTTGGCAAGTGGGGAGAGATAGCCTGGTCCGCGCCCGTAGTCGCTCAAGAAGCCGGCGACGTGACCGGCTCGGGTACGGCAATAAACTTTGCCATCTACAGCAACGGCGTCAGCGAGCCACACGAGCTGCTGGGCTATGACCTGACCTACAGCGAACGGAGATTGAGACGTGGCTAACGAATTTTACGACAACAGCGACAGCGCCCAACGATTCCAGCCCGGCACCACGGCGCGATCCGATGAAGTGGACGCTAAGTTCGATCAGGTGGCGACCGGTTTTGATGCCGTCAACATCGAAACCGACCGTGCCTTAAAGTTTCCCACCGAGAACGGTGTTAGCCAGGAGTTTACCGCGACAATCCTACAGCGCCGGCGAAAGGTGCTGGGGTTTGACGAGAACGGTGATTTTGCCCTGCAGTCAGGCTTTAACTATCGAGGGGATTGGGCCAGCACGACCGATTACTTTGTGAATGACGTGTTCCGCGATGCCGTCAGCAAGAACTTGTACGTCGTTGCTATCAGGCACACCGCCGCTGTGCTGTACGACGACCTGGCGGCAGGCAGTGCGGTTATTGCGATCAACCTGATAGACGTTGAGGCGTTCAAGACACAGGCCTCCGAGAGCGCTGCAGAGGCCGCACAAACTCTGTCTGACACCGAGGCTGTGAAACTGGAAGCGGATGCCGCTCGGGACGCGGCGCAAGCAGCGCAGTTGCTATCGAAAAACTGGGCAACCAGCCAGACGGTTGTAGGTAATAACTTGCGAGGATCCAAGTATTACGCGGATATTGCCCAGGCTGCAGCGGCCACGCTCGCTGAGGGCACAATTAATGATGCGGTTACCGACACGAACAATGCCTGGTCATCTCAGAAAATTACCGACGAACTGCAGTTGCAGGCAACGCGAGCGCTAACCTTATCCCTTACAGCGCCGCCCACCACAAAGGACTCCGGGGACTGGGAAATCGAAGCAAGCGCCACAAGCCGCCATAGCGGGGGAGCGATCGCTGGGTTTGAGGTGAACTGGTGGGACGGCACCACGGAAACAGTTTCCGCGACGGGGGCGGCCGCTACACTCGCACGAGCTGTCGATCAGCCAGTGGGCGGCACGGTGTCAGCCACGATTAGAGCGCTGGATGATATTGGCAATGCCAGCGCAAGCGAGACAGTCAGCGCCAGCGTTGTTGCCAATAACGCCCCCGGAGGCCCGATCACCATCGCGGCCCCCACACAGACGGGCAAGAACTCGACGTTTCAGGTGTCGCTTAGTGGCGCCACGGACTCAGACGGCGACCCAGTCACGTACGTTGTGACTGACACTGGCGCCTTTGTGTTCGCGAAGATTACTGGAATTGCAGAAGGTGAAATCGTAGAGGTGACGGCACCAGATGTCACTGACGATACCGATTTTGCCTTTAGCGTCGCCGCAGAAGATGACGTAGGGGCACGATCAGCGGCATCCATCAAGACGATCTCAGTCCTGGCGGCTCAGGTCATCGGCGTAGCACTGCGGGCAACGGGCGGGCCGGGCGGCACCTGGGATCACATTGACGAAGCTGGCAGTACCATTGCGACGCCGTCCCTCAGTTGGTTTAACGGTCATCCGATTTTTGGCGGCATGCAAGACGTGAGCGTTGACGGGCAGGTAATGGTTGAAGTGCCAAAGTTTTACTACAAGCGCGGCACTGCAGGTGGGGATGCTGCATGGTGGATCAGCGACCAGCCGATTGCCGGCTTTACTGTCATGCCAGCGTTCGTTTTGGATAGCGCAGAAATCCCTGCATTTCAGTACGGAAAATATCAGGCCAGCGAGAGCGGCGGAAAGCTGCAATCTGTCGCTGGCGTCTTGCCGCTTGTTAGCACCTCGCTGACGGATTTTCTAACAAAGGCGACGGCTCGAAATGTATCAGGCGTTACCGGCTTTCGGCTTCATCATTACGATATGTGGCTGGCGATCCAGTGGCTGTATCTTGTCGAAAACGCAACGATGGACAGTCAGACCAAAACCGGCCAAGGGCGCGTTAGTAAGTCGAGCGCTGCAAACGTCGATGCAGCTGACGTGGCTCAGGCCACCTACCGGGGGATTGTTGGGCTGTGGGGCAATGTTTATCAGTGGATGGACGGGCTGCGCACGGTGAGCGGTAACATTGAGCGCCAGGCTTATGACGGCACATGGACTGACACGAATGAAAACACTTCCCCCACTGGATCGGTATACCCAATCACTTTCCGCAGCGCGAGCGGAGATCAATTTATAGCAAACACCTTCAGCACCTCTAATGACTCGACAGCGACAGCGCCAGATCAGAGGTACTGGACTACAAGCGGTACCGTATACCCCAGCGTCGGCGGCTACTGGGGCTATGGCGCGAATGCCGGGCTTTGGTGCGTGTTTTGCATCGTCGCAGCGTCGGCCTCGGCCAGCTACATTGGGGGCCGTCTCGCGCGAGTGGTGTTATGAGTCATGTCGATCAGTCTCAAGCAGTGGGGCGTGATAACGCCCCGTATCAGCATCTTCGCCCCTTTGAGGGCATGCTCACAAAAGTGGAGGAATTGGAAGATTATAGTCGTCGGGCATTGGTCAATTTCCCAAAGGCCGAACGGCATTTGCTGACCGCAGAAGTGCGGCTGTGCATTGATCGCATTGAGCGATTAACCCTAACGGCATGGAAGCGCTATCAAAAGAAAACCACGCTCACTGATTTGGATATAGAAATTGAAGTTCTGCGCAGAAAAGTGCGCAAAGCCCAGCGGTACGGGCACATCTCAGGCGGTCAATATCGAGACTGGGCACAGCACATCAACGATCTCGGCGCCATTCTTGGCGGCTGGCTGCGGCACGAGCGCAGCAAATAGCAAGAAAGGGAAGTCGCTTATTTCGATGGCCCCAACGTCGGCGGCAACTGGAGCAATGGCGCGAATGCCGGGCTTTGGTACGTGAATTGCAACAACGCAGCGTCGAACTCGAACAGCAACATTGGGGGCCGTCTCGCGAGCGACCGTTTTACCGGCCAGAAGCCGCACGCTTAAGGGTTTGCGGACAGAGCCACATCACTCGGGGCTACTTTCCTCGCTTCACGGCGAAACATAAACAGAGCGCGGCGGCCGTAAGGTGGCCGTGACTCACCCTTTACTGCACAAGGATAATGCGGTGCCGCTCTACGAAGAGATATATGACTTTGACAATTTAATGAAGGCCTATCACGCGGCCAGAAAGCACAAGCGGTACCGGCCAGAAGTGGTCAAGTACACCGCCAATTTGGAAGAAAACCTGCTTAATCTGCACAACCATCTCATTCACAAGACTTGGAGCCCGGGCCGCGCCCGTGAGTTTGTGGTGATTGAGCCCAAAATGCGCTTGATTCAGGCGCCGCCCTTTAAAGACCGGGTGCTGCACCATGCCGTGGTGGATGTTGTCGAGCCCTTATTTGAGCGTCGATTCATTCATCACAGCTACGCGTGCCGAAAGGGAAAAGGCACTCAGGCGGGCGTTCTGGCGCTGCAGCACATGCTCAGAAAAGCTCAAAGACGCTGGGACTCGGTGTATTTGGTTCAGGCGGATGTCAGAAAGTTTTTTGATTCACTGCCTCACAGCGCTGTACTGGACAGCGTCGCAAAAACCATTGAGTGCCCGGACACGCTGTGGCTTTGGAGAGCAATGATTGGCGGTTACGGGCATGACGACGGCATTGGCCATCCCGTGGGAGCGCTCAGCAGCCAGTTGAACGCCAACGCCACCTTGGACTGCGTAGACCACGAAATGACGGACACGCACGGCGCAGGACAGTACGTGCGTTATATGGACGACGTAGTGATTGTGTGTTCCAGCAAATCAGAGGCTTGGGAGCGCCTTTATCAGCTGCAAGACTGTCTGGCTCGCCGCGGCTTATCGCTCAACCCAAAAACACAGGTAAAGCCGGCCAGCGCCGGGGTGGACTGGTGCGGCTATCGGATATGGTCAACTCACATCCTGCCGCGCAAGCGCAACATTAAACGATTCAGGCGACAGCTAAAAATCCTGCAACACCGTTATGCCAAAGGCGCCGCCTCGATTGACGAAGTGCGGCAGCACCTGCACGCATTTTTGGCTTACGCCAAGCACTGCGATAGCTGGAATACCGTTAATCACATTGTTGACCAACTCATTCTCAAGCGAGACTTTGCCGATGTCGAATTTACAGATTGTCACTACCAGTGAAGGCCGTGCCCTTGACCATGACGGCGAGCAGTTTCCGCTACCCACGCTGCCTTTTGACGCCACCGTTCACGCCTATCAAACGCCCGCCGGGCTTTGGGCGGGTGCACAGGCGCCGGGCGATCCTCGTCCCGTCTATGCAGGCAGTGGCGGGGTAAAACTGGGCACAATTGCAATGGATGCCGACGCGGGGGCGGTGCTGAGTCAAAAGCGAGGCTCCATGGTTGTCACCCTGCGCCAGGCTCGTCGTGCATTGCTTCAGGCGGGTTATCTGGAGGGCGTTCAAAGTGCTATCGACACGCTTCCTGAGCCTGAAAGGTCGGAAGCCAATGTTGATTGGCAGACTGCACAAGAAGTCGAACGTAACTGGCCTTTTGTTTTAACGCTTGGGCAGAGTCTTGGGCTTAGTGATACGGACCTTGACGATTTGTTTGAATTGGCCGCAACGCTATAAAAGACACTGGATTGTGCCCCGCGACCTATGGCTGGCGCTGTAGACCCTTTCAAAAGCAGGAGCTAGACCATGGCCGGTAACGCCAAAATCAGCAATTTTTATTCACAATACCTGGGCCGTGACGGCAGCAAGGACGCCAAGGGCAAAGCCTACTGGCAGAACGAACTGTCCAGCGGGAAGATGACTCTCGACCAAATTGGGCAGTCTATAGCCTCATCAAACGAGGCGCAGAAGTACAAGTCCAGCGGGCTTCCGTCAGCGCCGCAAACCCCTGCCGGACACAGCAGCGTTGCCGCTCAGCAGCAGCGATACGACCGAGGCCAGAAACTGGCGACGGATTATCAGAAGTCGGGCTTTAAGCCGGCGGCGTCTTATGAGGGCAGGAACACCAACGAGTCGTTTGTGGACGCGGTATATCAGAACGAAACAGGGCGCGATGCGGACCAGAACGGGCGCGATTACTGGCTGAACCAGATGGCCGGCGGTATGACGCGGGACCAGGTGGTCGAGTCGTTCAACCGCTCCAAGGAAGGCACCGGTTACGACAACCCGCAGCAGGCAGCCCCACCGTCACTGCAGGCAGCCCCACCGTCACTGCAGGGAGCCGCACAGGCCACGCTACCACAAGCCAAGACCGTGGCCGGCCTGCTCGATACCATCCTAGCTAAAGATTCGCCGCTGATGCAGCGAGCAGCGACTCAAGGCAAACAGTTTGCCAACAACCGAGGGCTGCTTAACAGCTCAATGGCCGGCGGGGCCGCACAGGGCGCCATGATTGACAGGGCTACGCCGATTGCGAGCCAGGACAGTCAGTCAGCTTTGAGCCTGTCGCAGTTCAATGCCGGCCAAACCAACGATATGCGCCGCCAATCCAACGACTTCCAGATCCGCTCCAACCTAATGGAGCAGGGCCAGGGTTACGACCTGCAAAAGATGCAATCGCAGTTCGGTTACACCAGTCAGCTGGCAACTCAAGAGGCAGAGCAAGCACTCTCTAAGCTCTACGCCAGTAGCAATGCCAATGCCTGGGGTGTGATGGCCAATAACGTCACCGACCTTGTGGGCCAGGCGTCCGCGCAAATCCAGAACATACAGATGAACCCGGACATTGAGCAGGCAGACAAAGCGGCTCTTATCCAGCAAGTCCTCAAAAACCGCGATACCGATATAGCGTTCCAGGGCGCGCTGTATCAGAACCTGGCCAGCGATCTTTTAAGCACCGGTCTATTCCCCGACAGCACAGGCACAACCAGCGTTAGCAACGGCATCGTGGCCGCGTTCCGTCGGGCGGGACAAACCCCGGATTCGGGCACCGTTGAGCAGTGGCGCACCGCGATTGAGTCCGGGCAAGCCACCATGGCGGACCTTGAAGCACAACTTAACCAGCAGACCACCGCGTAAGCGACGGAGACAGTTATGGCTATCAGCTTAGACCAGGCGCTTAACAGCACCGCTCAGGTACTCGACTATGGCGGCGAAGCTATCGCGGACGAAAGTCTATACCAAAGCGCGATAAAATGGGGCACCACTGCGTTTGAATGGATCGAGAAAAACCCTGAAACCGCGCAAATCATTGCCGGTGTGGTCGGTGGTGCAGGTCAATACTTTGCGGCCAAGGAGCTTCAGGAATCCAATGAGCGGTTCCAGATGGATGTTATGGACCGCCGCCGTGACGAACGCCAGATCAAGCCCGGCGAAATTGAGAACTACGGCTCCCACGTCGGCGTGGCCAAAAAAGGTTTGCTGACGAACGGCATGATTGCCGGGGGAGACTATTAAATGGGACGCGCAGACAGCGATAACGCAGGCGGGTCAGGGAATACCGGTGGCGGCGGTGGATCTTCTGGGGGAGGGTCATCATCCAGCGACGGGCGCGGTAACAACACGCCGGGCAGAAATGCGCGTGGCAGCAACACCAACTCATCCGTGGGTCCGGGTAACAACACGCCCGGGCCAAGGACGGGCAACAACCGTCGCGGCGACCGAATCAGTAACGACACAGGTGGGCGCGGAAGTAATACGCCTGGATCGAACCCGAGGGGTAGCAATAGAAACCCCGCCACGGGGGCTGGCAATAACACGCCCGGCCCTCGCACAAGCGCCAATCGCCGTGGGGACCGCGTAAGCGAAGACGGCAGGGCCAACCCCGGCGGCATGAATGGCGTCTCAGCCGTTGCGGGAGGTACCGAGAGTGAAGACGACGGAATGCTCTCAGGCGTGGTTGATAGCTTTAAAAGCGCGCTGGATTCGATGTTTGGTGATGACGACGCGACCACAGCAGAAAGCATAAGAAGCCTGCGGGATCTGGATAAGCAGATAACGCAAAGCCAGTTATCCAAGTCGATCTTGGGCGACGAAGACGCCAGCCTTGAAAATGCCATCAACGCAGAGACGGAGGCGGGCGGCTTTTCAAGAATTGCCTCGGCCGCATTATCTGTTTTTGGCGGCATTCCGGGCTTTGCCGTCGGCCAGGTCGGCAAATCTCTCAGCAAGGCAAAAAAGGCATCAGATACGATTAGCGACCTGAACAACACCGGCTTAACCATGGATAACAGCTTCAGTTCATCAGCGGCCACTCAGGCGCGCGGCTTGGGGGTAAATAACGTCGTGGGCGGATTGGTCAGTAATACGCTTGGCCCGCTGGGCGCTAAAATTGGAAAATACGGCCCTGCTGTCACTGGTATAATGAGCTCGGAGGTGGCCAAAAAAGCCGGCGACGTTGCTATGCGGGATATGCCATCAACAGCATCCAGCACAAACCCCTCAGGGTTAAACCAAAGCGTGACAGGCGGGCGAGGTCAAAACACGCCAAGCGGTGCGCCAAGCAACCCGGCAGGCATAGCCAGCACAACACCCGCGCAAACGACCGGCAAAATATCCGGCTTTGCAGGCGGTTATGATTACGGCATCGACTCAAGCCGGGGCTTTAACGCTTACGGCAGCTACGCCACCCGTTTCTTTGGATAACAGGAGGCCACCATGGCCGGATTATTACAGCAAGCGCAACCCCAGCAGGCGCCCCCACAACAGGCACCCCAGCAGCCACAGCAGGAAGGCCAGCAACGAAACCCTATGGCTTCACCTGGCGAGGCTAAGCCGATGGTCAGCGCACTCGTGGAGCGCTTGCTGACGTTCCTGTACGAGAAAGGTGCGGACGCCGTTGCCCAAATATTGGAGCGTGAAGGCAATATTGCGAATCTGATGGGCGAAATACTGGGCATGATTATGGTGACCGTTTACAACGGCATGGCCCAGAAAGGCAAGACCATACCGCCGAACGTGATGGTTCAAGCCGGCATGGAGCTGTCTAAGGCCGTGGGTGAAATGGCGATGGAAATGGGGCGCCTGCCTCGCGAGAACAACGCCGAGGCCATTGAATCGGCCTTTATGTTGGGCCTGGGCAAGTTGGGTAAAAATGCAGATCAGGAGGCAATGTCACCCGAAGAGCGCCAGGCGTACAAACAGATCGTTGAAGCGCTTATGAGTGGGCGTGAAAAAGCCATGAGTGGCGGCCAGTCGCAAGGCCAGCCGATGCAAGGCCCGCAACAACCG
>Ga0307964_1000583_pt1 | contig 18602 bp, 17 predicted proteins | sample OrgLakmetagen596_FD_201823 | JGI IMG/M metagenome (GOLD analysis project Ga0307964, IMG submission 201823) | Saline water microbial communities from Organic Lake, Antarctica - #596 | ecosystem: Environmental > Aquatic > Non-marine Saline and Alkaline > Saline | place: Antarctica: Organic Lake... | reverse complement strand
CGCTGATCATTCAGGGCGTGCTGACCAACATGTACGGCGTGTCTGGCTTGCGTTATTCCATGCCTGACGTGTTCAAAGGCGGTATGAACCTGGGCTTCATGTTCCTGCCTTATTATCGAGCCTGGGTGATCGTGATTGCGCTATTGGTGTGCTTTGGTACCTGGTTCATGATCGAAAAAACCAAGCTCGGTGCTTATCTGCGGGCCGGTACCGAAGATTCGCAATTGATGCAGGGCTTTGGCGTTAACGTGCCCTTGTTGGTCAGCCTTACCTACGGCTTCGGGGTGATGCTAGCCGCCTTTGCCGGCGCACTGGCCGCACCCATTTACTCAGTCACACCGGTGATGGGCTCGCATATTCTCATTGTGGTGTTTGCGGTGGTGGTGATTGGCGGTATGGGTTCGATTTCCGGAGCGATTATTACCGGAGTCTTGATGGGTGTGGTGGAAGGGTTGACCAAAACCTTCTACCCACCGGCCTCGTCGGCAGTGATTTTTCTGGTGATGGTGGTTGTACTGTTTGTGCGCCCATCGGGCTTGTTTGGAAAGGAGGCGTAACCATGAGCAATTCCGTAAAACCGGCGGATATTCACAAAACCATGCTCGATCAGCAAAAATCAGAACATCGCCGGCGCTTGATACTGAATCTGGTGTTGCTGGTTTTGCTTATGGTGGCACCGATGGTGATGTACCCGGTGTTTCTGATGAAAATCCTGTGCTTTGCCCTGTTTGCGGTTGCTTTTAACCTGCTGCTGGGCTTCACCGGTTTGCTGTCGTTTGGCCATGCAGCCTTCTTGGCCAGTGGTGCCTATACCACCGGCTATCTATTAACCACTTTTTCGGGTTTGAGTACCGAGCTTGGCATTATCGCCGGCACACTGGTAGCAACCTTGATGGGTCTCGGCTTCGCATTGGTGGCTATTCGTCGCCAGGGTATCTACTTTGCCATGATCACCTTGGCGCTGTCACAACTGGTTTTTTTCTTCTTTGTGCAATCGAGTTTCACCGGCGGCGAAGACGGCTTGCACGGCATACCCCGTGGTCAGTTCCTGGGACTGATCGATTTGAGCGATAATCTCAACATGTACTATTTTGTGCTGGCGGTGTTTCTAGCCGGGTATCTTCTGGTGCAGCGGATTGTGGGCAGCCCTTTTGGCCAGGTGCTCAAAGCCATCAAGCAGAATGAGCCACGGGCGATTTCCCTGGGCTATAACGTCAACCGTTACAAGATCATCGCTTTTGTGATTTCAGCAGGCCTGGCAGGTTTGGCCGGATCCATGAAAACCGTGGTATTCCAGCTGGCCTCTCTCAATGATGCTCATTGGCACATGTCCGGCGAAGTCATTCTGATGACGTTGCTAGGCGGCACCGGAACCCTGTTGGGCCCGGTGGTGGGCGCGGCTTTTGTGGTTAACCTGGAATATCAGCTGTCGCAAGGCCCGTTGGGGAACTGGGTAGATGCGATTCTTGGCGCTATCTTTGTACTGACCGTGCTGATGTTCCAGAGCGGGATTGTTGGCCAGGTACAGAAGTTCATGAAGAAAAATATCGGTTAAGCACGATATAAGGTAGGGGACAGACTTCAAGTCTGTCCCCGGTTTAGGGTTGGGGACAGATTTCAAATCTGTCCCCAAAACCGGTCCCCGGTTTGCGCCGGATCAATAAGGCAGCGGGCAGATTTCACGTAAAGTAGGGGACAGATTTCAAATCTGTCCCCGGTTTTGGCATTAAGAAAGGTGACCACTGCGCCGCCTTTTTTCGTTGCGGCGCATAATGTACCAGGCTACAAACGCCACCAGCGATACCGCCAGAATAATCAGCGTAGCCAGTGCGTTAATCTTTGGCGACACACCCATGCGCACCGACGAGAACACCACCATGGGTAGGGTGGTGGCGCCGGGGCCGGGGCCAGACACGAAGCTGGCAATCACCAGATCGTCCAGCGATAGGGTAAAGGCCAACAACCAGCCAGACGCCAGCGCCGGGGTGATCATCGGTAGGGTCACGACAAAAAACGTTTTTAGTGGGGTGCAGCCCAGATCCATGGCGGCTTCTTCAATCGAGCGATCCACTTCCTGCAAGCGCGCTAACCACCACAGCCACATAAGCGCTGCAGAAAGTGGTGTGGGCAATCCAGATGGTGACCATGCCGCGGTCGGCAGGCCAGCCGGTCAGTTCTGCCAGTTGCACAAACAGCAGCAACAGCGACAAACCGGTGATCACTTCCGGCATCACCAGCGGCGCGCTGTCGCCGAGGACTTCCTGAATACGGCCTTCGTTGTAGCCATAGCCGTTTGTACCCCACAGATACGGCAGCGAGAACTGGCTGCGTTTGTCGACCACGTCCAGCTGCGTCATCAGTTTCGGGTTATAGGTTTGTACGGATGGGTGTGTTTCTCGTCGTGGCGACTGAGGGTGATCGCAGGTTCGTAGCCTTCCCGGGGCATTTTGGTGAGTAGTTTAGGGTCAGGCTCGACACGTTCAATTCAGCGCGAGCGTAACAGCCTGGTCGGCATGAATGTCTGTTGTGTCATAAAGCGCAACCTGTGTATCGGAGGCCTGGATTAGCAGGCCGATCTCGGTGCACCCTAAAATAACGGCCTGCGCCCCTCGAGCGGCCAATGCAGCGACCACATCAAGATACGCGGCCTTTGACTCAGAATTAACGATGCCCTGACACAATTCGTCGTAGATTATTTGGTGTACCACAGCCCGTTCGTTATCATTTGGAATGATAACGGTGATGCCCTTTTGCTCAAGCCGTTCCCGGTAGAACGCCTGTTCCATGGTGAATTGGGTGCCAAGCAGTCCCACCGAGGTTATTCCATCGTTGAGCAGCGCTTTAGCGGTGGCGTCGGCAATATGAAGCAGGGGCATGGCCGTGGCCTGCTCAATTTGCGGGGCGACCTTGTGCATGGTATTGGTGCAAATAACCAGAAAATCGGCCCCGGCGGATTGCACGGATTGCGCTGCGGCTACCAGTATTTTGGCCGCTCCCTCCCAGTCGTCCTGGCGCTGGAGCGCTTCAATCTCGGAAAAGTCCACGCTGCAGAGTATGAGTTTTGCCGAGTGGAGCCCGCCGAGCTGTTCGCGTACTTTCTGGTTAATCAGGCGGTAATAAGTCTGAGTTGATTCCCAGCTCATGCCGCCGATAAGGCCAATGGTTTTCATGCAACCTCCTTGTTAACAAGGCGCCGGTTTCCTGGGCGTGAAATAATGAGTGCGTGTCTCAGGCAAAGAGGGTCTCAGCCTACAAACATCTTTTTGGCCAGTGGCAGGCCGCGTAAACCGCTCACTGCCACGGCCGTTAATAACCCGCCAATCATCGCGCCTACTACGCCGCACGTCATGATGTCCTGGCCTGTCAGGTACAGGCCGGGGATGCGGGTTTTGGGTTTTAGCCAGTCCTGCTCAAAGCGGTCTGGAGTGTGTGCCACGCCATAAATCTCGCCTTGGCTGTAACGGCAGAAGTGATTGGTAGAAAGCGGCGTAGACAGCTCGTAGTAATCCACTTTGCCCTCCAGATGCGGGAACTTCTGGTACAGCTTGGTCAGCAAACGCTGGGCGTATTCTTCCTTTTTGGCTTCGTAGTCTTCACCGCGCTTGCCCCAGGTTTTGCCCGCCCATTCGGCATACCACTCAAACGGGCCGGGAGCGACAATTTCGATGGTGGCGCGGCCGGGGTAACGTTCGGCGAAGCTGGGATCCTTGGCAGAGGGGAAAGAAATGTAGGTCAGCGGGATGTCGTTGGCGTCAGGATCGTCCATGAAATCCTGTACCTGCTGCTCGTAATGGGGTCCGGGGTAGATCCAGTAGTTGGTTTTTGGCAGGCCCAGATTTTCGGCGGTGTCTTTCAGACCAATGTACAGGCAGTTGCTGGCCATAGAGCGTTCGACCGTGGTCAACTTTTCCTGATAGTAGTCCCAGCTTGGCGCCGCTTTTGGCAGCAGCGTGTTGAAGGTGTTGAACACACCGGCGTTGCTGATGACCAGGGGTGCCCTCACTGCCTCACCGTCGGCCATGGTGACACCTACGGCTTTGCCATTTTCAATCAGAATACGGGTGACGTCGGCGTAAGTGAAGACTTCGCCGCCGCTTTTCTGAATCACCGGAATAATGGTTTTCGCCATTTCCGACGCACCGCCGATCGGGTAGTAACCACCGTGTAAATAATGCCGGGCAATCAGCGCGTGGATGATAAAGCTGGACTGCGCCGGCGGCAGGCCGTTATCGCCCCATTGGCCAGTGAGCACGGCAATCAGTTCCTGGTTGGAGGTCAGACTTTCCAGAACCTGGCGAGTCGGTTTGTTCAAAAATGCCGGCGCCTTACGTTTTGTAATTTTCGCCAACGGGCCTGCGGCCAGATCAGGCAAAATCTTGCCCAGCACAATGCCGGGCATGGCCTTGGACACCTGGCGCAGGTAATCTAGGTAGGTGTCGATGGCGCTGGCTTCATCCGGGAAAGCTGCGACCAGCTCCGCCTTAAAAGCTTCTGGCCCAGCGACCAGATCTACGTGTTTGTCGCCCAGAAAAATCCGGTCAAAGTGGGCGTCCATGGGCGCCCACTTCAGCTGGCCGTCGGTGATGTGGTCAAACAGGCGCCGGCCCAAGGTGTGGCTGGCGCCCATATCTCCAATGTAGTGCACGCCCACATCCCACTCGTAGCCGTTACGGTCGTAACTGTGGGTAAAGCCGCCGGCGGTGTAGTGCTGTTCAAACACTGCCACCTTTTTACCCAGTTTGCTCATGCAAGCCGCCGCGGCTAGCCCGCCAATGCCAGAGCCAATCACAATGGCATCATAAGGGCCCTTCAGGCGGTTGGCGCGGTAGCGATGGCCAACGCGAATCGAGCTGGGCTTCGGATTTGGCCGAGAGCTGGAGTTTGGCCGGGATGTGGAACTTGGCATAGGTGCTATTTTTTCAACCCCATTTCTTCGATGGACATTTCCCGCATTTTGAACTTCTGAATCTTGCCGGTCACCGTCATCGGGAACGCCTCCACAAATTTGTAGTTCCGCGGAATCTTGTAGTGGGCGATTTTGCCTTTGCAGAATGCGATCAGGTCATCGGCATCGACCGAGTCTGCATCGGGCCGAAGTTTCACCCAAGCCACCAGTTTTTCACCGAATTTTTCGTCTGGAACGCCGGTTACCTGAACTTCTTCAATGGCAGGGTGGGTGTACAAAAACTCTTCAACTTCTTTCGGATAGATGTTTTCGCCGCCGCGGATCACCATGTCCTTTATTCGGCCGACAATCTGGATATAGCCGTCCTCATCCATGGTGGCCAGGTCGCCGGTGTGCATCCAGCCTGCATCGTCTATGGTTTCGCGGGTTTTTTCGGCGTTGTTCCAATATTTCAGCATGACGCTGTAACCGCGGGTGCACAGCTCTCCAATCTCGCCGCGGGGCATTATGTTGCCATTGGCCGGCTCAACAATTTTGCTTTCCAGGTGGGGCTGGGTGCGGCCTACGGTGGTCACCTGCTTCTCGAACGGATCCTGGGAGCTGGTCTGGGTAGATACCGGGCTGGTTTCGGTCATGCCGTAGGCAATTTGAACTTCCTTCATGTTCATCTTGCCGTTGACCTTTTTCATCACCTCGGCCGGGCAGATAGAGCCGGCCATAATGCCGGTGCGCAGGGTCGACAAGTCGTAGGTTTCAAACTCTGGCTCTGCCAATTCCGCAATGAACATGGTGGGTACGCCGTAAAGCGCAGTCGCTTTTTCCTGGTGCACGGCCTGCAACACGGCTTTTGGCTCAAAGCCTTCGCCGGGGTAGATCATGGTAGAGCCGTGAGTGACGCAGCCAAGGTTGCCCATCACCATGCCAAAGCAGTGGTACAGGGGTACCGGAATCACCAACCGGTCTTTCTCGCTCAGGCGCTGGCTTTCGCCCACAAAAAAGCCGTTGTTAAGAATGTTGTGGTGGGTAAGGGCGGCGCCTTTCGGGCTGCCGGTGGTGCCAGAGGTGAACTGGATGTTGATAGGGTCGTCGAATTGGAGTTGGTTCTGAATTTTGTCGACTTCCTGCTGCTCCACCTGGCCGGAAAATCCGATAAATTCCTCCCAGCTCCACATGCCGGCGTGTTGTTCGGTGTCCATATTGATCACGGCACGCAAGTCCGCCAGGCGTTGGGCTTTGATCTTGCCAGCGGTGCTGGCTTTCAGTTCGGGCGCCAGTTCATAGAGTGTTTTACGGTAATCCGACGCCTTGAATCGGTCAGCGGTGACCAGCACACTGATGCCCGACAGGTTCATGGCGTATTCCAGCTCATGGGCACCGTAGGCCGGGTTTATATTCACCAGAATGGCGCCAATCTTGGCGGTGGCAAACTGGGTAACGGTCCATTCGTAACGGTTGGGCGACCAGATGCCCACCCGATCGCCACGCTTGACGTCGATGGCCAGGAAAGCTCGCGCGGCCTGGTTGACCTTGGCCACGAATTCTTTATAGGTCCAGCGAATGTCTTGATGCAGGCACACCAGGGCTTCGTTATCGGGAAACTTTTCAGCGGTGCGGTCCAGCATTTCACCGATGGTCATGCCCAGCAGTGGAGTGGTGGATGGGCCGCTGGTATAACTGGGTAAAGGATTACTTGAAAGTGTCTGACTCATTGTTTGCCTCCGATTGTTGTTGTCTAGGACGGTCCGGCGCTCCGGCGGGCCGGCGTACCGGCTAACAGGTCTATCAGAGTGCTCAGCGGCTCTGGCTGTGGTACTCGGGATTAGGTCGCATATCGCTGGTGATCGCCACGCGGTTCGACATGTTGTAGAAACCGATCACGTTGCCCAAATCCCAGATACCGACGTCACTAAAGCCAGCATCGCGCAAGGCTTGCACCTGCTCTTCGCCGACGGTGGCGGGTGAGCGGGTCAGGTGCGAGGCGTAATCCAGCATGGCTCGCTGGCGTTTATCCAGGATTGCGGTTCGGTAGTTCATCACCAGGTGCTCGCCTAAAGTCGGGTCGCCACTCAGAACACGCACCGCGGCGCCGTGGGCCACCAGGCAATAAAAGCATTTGTTTTCCGAGGATACCACCACCGCTATCATTTCCCGCTCCAGCTTGCTTAGCTCGCCCTCGCCCATCATTAGTTCGTTGTAGAGGCGGGAAAAACCGTCCAGCTGTTTCAGATTCTGGCTGTACGCGGTAAGCACGTTGGGAACCATGCCCAGTTTTTCCTGGCAGATTTCGAAGTATTTGCGAACGTCGTCCGGTAGCTCGGCGATTTCGGGAATGGGTAGATCAAGAGCGACGGCGTTGTTTTTATGGTTCATGTCAGATCCTTTTATTAAATTTAAAGTGCCATTAACGAGAGTCAGGTTCCGCCAGGGCCAGGCCGACCTTGGAGCCGTTGCGGCGCTTCAGGCGATGGCTGATCCAGTTGCCTGTCGCCACCAGTTGGCGCAGGTTAACGCCGGTTTCAATGCCCAGCCCGTCCAGCATGTACAGCACGTCTTCGGTGGCCACATTGCCAGACGCACCTTTGGCGTAGGGGCAGCCACCCAGGCCGGCAACGGAAGCATCTATCACCGCCACGCCTTCTTCCAGCACCGCGTAAAGGTTAGCCAGGGCCTGGCCGTAGGTGTCGTGAAAGTGTGCCGCCAGGTGCTCTACCGGCACATGGCGAACAACGGCTTCGAGCATACGCTTGGCCTTGGCCGGGGTGCCGGTACCAATGGTGTCGCCGAGTGAAATTTCATGGCAGCCCATGTCAAACAGGGCTTTGGCCACCTCGGCCACTTTGGCCGGGGCAATCTCGCCTTCGTAAGGGCAGCCCAGCACGGTGGATACGTAACCACGCACCGGAATGCCGTTGTGCTTTGCGGCTTCCATGACCGGAACAAAGCGCTCAAGGCTTTCGGCGATGGAGCAGTTAATGTTTTTCTGGCTGAACGATTCTGAGGCTGCGCCAAACACGGCTACTTCGCCGGCACCCGCGGCCAGAGCGCCTTCAAAACCGCGCAGGTTGGGCGTTAGCGCTGCATAGCACACACCGGGCTTGCGCTCGATCAGTGCCATCACGTCGCTGGCGTCAGCCATTTGCGGCACCCAGCGTGGTGATACAAAGCTGGCGGCTTCCACATGGGTAAGCCCGCACTCTACCAAACGCTTGATCAGCCGCGCTTTGACCGCGGTAGGAATCACCGGGCCGGGCTCGTTCTGCAAGCCATCGCGGGGGCTCATTTCTACCAGTCGTACACGCTTGGGAAAGGCCATTAGCCTGCCTCCTGTTGCTCGCTTTCCGTCTCTACTTGCACTGCGATCAATTCGGCACCTTCCGCTACCTGGTCACCCTCGGCGTAGAAGATGTCGGTCACCACGCCGTCTGCCGGTGCCTTAATGGCGTGCTCCATTTTCATGGCTTCCATAATCACCAGAGTTTGGCCGCTGACTACTTTATCGCCTACTTTGACCTGAATCGCCACTATTGCGCCGTTCATGGGTGCGGCCAAGCTGCCCTCGCTGGCCATTTCTTCAAAGCCGTAGGTTTCACGATAGACCACACACGGGAAAGTCTGCCCTTGATGGAACAAGACCAGTTGATCGTTATGCAGGTTGCCGTGCACGCTCAGACGGTGGCCGTTAACCACCGCTTGCAGGTGATCATCGTCGAGCCGCGCAGTCAGGTTGTAAAGGCTGCCGTTTACCGTCACCTGATAGCCGTCGTCTTGCTCCAACACCTTCAATTCGTGGATGTCGTCGCCCACTTTGAACTGCAAGGGTTGGGCGTATTCCGAGTTCATGCGCCAGCTGTTCTGGCGACCGAACGGCGACCAGGGATCCTGGGCGTTCACTTCACCGGCTTTACGCTGCTCCAGTACGAAGCCAGCGGCCAGTACCAGGGCTTTTTGAGTGTCTAACCGTGATTTCGGGAACAGCAAATCGTGGTGGTCGTCGATGAACCCGGTCGTTAGCTTGGCCTCGCGGAAGGGCTGGGCGTCGGCCAGAGCGTGCAAAAAGCGGATGTTGGTTTTCACCCCTGCGATGCGGTAGCTCTCCAGCGCCTGCACCATGCGGTTGATGGCCTGTTCCCGGGTTTCATCCCACACAATCAGTTTGGCAATCATCGGGTCGTAATGAATGCTGATTTCGTCGCCTTCGGTCACGCCGGTGTCTACCCGTACGTGGGCGTTTTCATCGGGCGTGGTCAAATAGCGCAGGGTGCCGGTGGCGGGCAGAAAGTCCTGGTCCGGGTCTTCGGCGTAAATCCGCGCTTCCAGGGCGTGCCCGCGGGTTTTTACGTCGTCCTGAGCCAGTGGCAGCCGGTCGCCCCAGGCCACTTTCAATTGCCATTCCACCAGATCCTGGCCGGTGACCATTTCGGTGACCGGGTGCTCTACTTGCAGCCGGGTGTTCATTTCCATAAAGAAGAACGAGCCGTCTACGTCGTAGAGGAATTCAACGGTGCCGGCGCCGACATAGTGAATTGCCTTAGCGGCGGTGACGGCGGCTTCGCCCATGGCTTTGCGGGTTTCATCACTCAAACCGGGCGCGGGAGCTTCTTCCAGCACTTTCTGATGGCGCCGCTGTACCGAGCAGTCGCGCTCGGCCAGGTACACGCCGTTGCCGTGCTGGTCGCAAAACACCTGGATTTCCACGTGGCGGGGCTGGGTCAGATAGCGTTCGATCAGCATATCCGGGTTGCCGAACGCGTTTTTAGATTCACGCTGGGCGGCGGCCAGGGCTTCATCAAACTCGCCTATGTGCTCTACCACTCGCATGCCTTTGCCACCGCCGCCGGCGACGGCTTTCAGTAGCAGCGGAAAACCGCACTTTTCGGCTTCGGCGCGCAGGGTTGCCAGTGCCTGGTCGGCACCGTGGTAGCCGGGCACCAACGGCACGCCGGCTTTGCCCATAATCTCCTTGGCGGCAGATTTGGAACCCATGGCGGCGATGGCCGAGGAGGGCGGACCAATAAACACCAGATTATTAGCCTCGCAGGACTCCGCAAAGCCGGTGTTTTCGGACAGAAATCCGTAACCGGGGTGAATGGCCTGGGCGCCGCTTTTCAGCGCGACCTCAATAATGATATCACCGCGTAAATAGCTTTCAGAGCTGGCAGCGGGGCCAATACGAAAGGCCTCGTCGGCCATGGCCACGTGGCGGGCGTTGGCGTCGGCATCGGAATAGACAGCCACGCAGCGGATGCCCATGGCGTGTGCGGTTTCTATGATCCGGCAGGCGATTTCGCCGCGGTTGGCAATCAGTATTTTTGTAAACATCAGTGTTGGTCCTCCGGAACCCAGCTGGCGGCACGTTTTTCAAGGAAAGCGGCAAGGCCTTCCTGGCCTTCTTGTCCCACGCGGATATCGGCAATGCGCCGGGCCGTGTCTTCAATCACATCTGCACTCAGTGGCTGTTGGCTAACGGCAAAAATGAGCGCTTTGGCGGCGCCCATGGCTTGCGGGCCATTGCCGGCAAGCTGCTGCAGCATTTGGTCGCAGCGGGTTTGCAGGTCGTCGTTGTCAGTAGCCACTATGTGGACCAGCCCGAACTCGCAGGCCTGATCGGCATCGAACACTTCCGCCGACAGGAAATAGCGCCGTGCCTGGCGTTCGCCAATGGCACGCACCACGTAAGGGCTGATCACGGCTGGAATCAGCCCCAGCTTCACTTCGCTTAAGCAGAACTTGCTTTGTTCGGTCGCAATCACGATATCGCAGCAGGCTGCCAGGCCCACGGCACCGCCAAAAGCGGCACCCTGAACCAGCCCAATCACTGGCTGTGGCAGGCTGTTCAGCACCGACATCAGGCGCGCGAGCTGACGTGAATCGTTCAGGTTTTCCTGTTGGCTGTTGTCGGCCATGCGCCGCATCCAGCCCAGATCGGCTCCGGCGGAAAAGTGTTTGCCTTCGGAGCGCAGTACCACCACGTTAGTGCTGCTGTCTTGCCCGATCTGTTCGAACGCGGCAATCAGCTGGCCGATGATCACGTCGTCAAAGGCGTTGCGTTTTTCGGGGCGGTTCAGCACCACCTCGGTCACGCCGGGGCTGCGGGTGTTGATCACAACGGCCAGATTTTGGGCAGAGTCAGGGGCCCGATTTGGAACAGAAGTTGGAACAGAATTTGGTTCGGTCATGGTCATTCCCCCGTTACATGCGGAACACGCCGAAGCGTGTTGGCTGGGCGGGGCGGTTGAGTGTGGCCGACAGGCTAAGAGCCACAACTTCGCGGGTTTGGGCTGGATCTATTACGCCGTCGTCCCATAGGCGGGCACTGGCGAAGTAGGGGTGGCCCTGGTGTTCGTAGGTGTCAATAATGGGTTGTTTGAAGGCGGCTTCGTCGTCCCAGCTCCAGGTTTCGCCATTGCGTTCCATGCCGTCGCGGCGAACCTGTGCGAGTACACCGGCAGCCTGTTCGCCACCCATTACGGAAATGCGGGCGTTAGGCCACATCCACAGGAAATCCGGGCTGTAGGCGCGGCCGCACATGCCGTAGTTTCCGGCGCCGAAGCTGCCGCCGATCAGTACGGTAATTTTTGGCACGTTGGCGCAGGCTACGGCCATCACCATTTTGGCGCCGTGTTTGGCAATGCCCTCGGCTTCGTGCTTCTGGCCCACCATAAAACCGGTCACATTTTGCAGGAACAGCAGCGGAATATTGCGCTGGCAGCAAAGCTCTATGAAGTGCGCGCCTTTTTGGGCGGATTCGCTGAACAGTATGCCGTTGTTGGCAATGATGCCTACCGGATAGCCGTGCACATGGGCAAAGCCGGTGACCAGAGTCTGACCGTAATAGCGTTTGAATTCGTCGAATTCTGAGCCGTCGACAACGCGGGCGATAACGTCGCGCACGTCAAACTGTTTGCGCAGGTCGGTGCCGACAATGCCGTAAATTTCGCTGGCGTCGAACAGGGGCGCTTTGGGTTTGCGAATTTGCACGTCTGCGGGTTTACGGCGGTTCAGGTTAGACACGCAGCGGCGCGCAATGTCCAGGGCGTGGGCGTCGTTTTCGGCGTAATGGTCGGCCACACCGGACACTTTGCAGTGTACGTCGGCACCGCCCAGATCTTCGGCGCTGACCACTTCACCAGTGGCGGCTTTGACCAGCGGCGGGCCGGCCAGGAAGATGGTTCCCTGGTTGCGCACGATGATGGATTCGTCGGCCATGGCCGGTACGTAGGCGCCGCCGGCGGTGCACAGGCCCATCACCACAGCAATCTGGGGGATGTCTTCGGCGGACATGCGGGCCTGGTTGTAGAAGATGCGCCCGAAGTGATCACGATCGGGGAACACTTCATCCTGGCGCGGCAGGTAGGCGCCGCCGGAGTCTACCAGGTAGATGCAGGGCAGGCGGTTGGCGAGGGCGATTTCCTGGGCCCGCAGGTGTTTTTTGACGGTTAGCGGGTAGTAGGTGCCGCCTTTTACGGTGGCGTCGTTCGCGATGATCATGCATTCGGTGCCGCTAACGCGGCCGACACCGGCGATCAGGCCGGCGGCGGGTATGTTGTCTTCATAGACGTCATAGGCGGCGAACTGGCCGATTTCGAGGAACGGCGAGCCGTCGTCCAGCAAGCGGTTAATGCGTTCCCGGGGCAGCAGTTTGCCACGGGCGATGTGGCGTTCCTGGTAGCTGGGGCCGCCGCCTTGCTGGATGGTGGCAACCTTTTCCCGCAGGTCGGCTACGGCGTCGGTCATGGATTGGTGTTTGGCCTGAAATTCTTCAGATCTGGAGTTGATTTTGCTTTGGAGTATTGTCATAGCCTTGGTTCCCGTGCATCGGGTTTCGGTGCAGTTGTAGATTGGTTGCCGGGCGAACTTCTACCGCGGGGACAGATTTTAAATCTGTCCCCATCGCCCTTACCGCAGGGACAGATTTCAAATCTGTCCCTATTGCTGCTATTTATTCAAAAACAGCTCTCGTCCAATCAACATGCGGCGGATTTCCGAGGTGCCGGCACCGATTTCGTACAGCTTGGCGTCGCGCAGCAGGCGGCCGGTGGGGTAATCGTTGATGTAGCCGTTGCCGCCCAGCAGCTGGATTGCGTCCAGGGCCAGTTTTGTGGCCATTTCGGCGGAGTAGAGGATCGCACCGGCGGCGTCTTTGCGGGTGGTTTCACCGCGGTCGGCGGATTGGGCAACCATGTAGACATAGGATTTGGCGGTGTTCATGTAGGTGTACATGTCGGCCACTTTGCCTTGTACCAGTTCGAATTCGCCAATGGCCTGGCCGAACTGTTTGCGTTCGCGGATGTAGGGCACCGCCACGTCCATGGCGGCTTGCATAATGCCCAGCGGGCCACCTGCGAGTACCAGGCGTTCGTAGTCGAGGCCGCTCATCAGCACTCGGGCACCGCCACCGAGTTGGCCGAGGATGTTTTCTTTGGGTACTTTGCAATCTTGAAACACCAGTTCGCAGGTGTTGGAGCCGCGCATGCCCAGTTTGTCGAGTTTCTGGTGGCGGCTGAAGCCAGGTGCGTCGCGCTCTACGATGAAGGCGGTGATGCCTTTCGAGCCGGCTTTCACGTCAGTTTTGGCGTAGATCACGTAAACGTGGGCGTCTGGGCCGTTGGTGATCCACATTTTGTTGCCGTTCAGCACGTAGTGGTCACCGGCGTCTTTGGCGCTCAGTTTCATGGAGACCACGTCGGAACCGGCGTTGGGTTCAGACATCGCCAAAGCGCCTATGTGTTCGCCGCTGAGGAGTTTGGGCAGGTAGGTCTGTTTTTGCTCTTCGGTGCCGTTGTTGTGAATCTGGTTCACACACAAATTAGAGTGGGCGCCATAAGACAAGCCTACCGAAGCGGAGGCGCGGCTGATTTCTTCCATCGCAATCACGTGGGCCAGGTAGCCCATGCCAGAACCGCCGTAGGCTTCGTCGACGGTGATGCCGAGCAGGCCCATGTCGCCAAACTTTTTCCACAAATCCATGGGGAATTCGTTGGACTGGTCAATGTCTGCCGCACGCGGTGCGATTTCGCGGGTGGCGAAACCGTTGATTTGCTCGCGCAGCATGTCCAGAGTTTCGCCAAGGCCGAAGTTCAGTTCCGAATATTGCGATTTCATGATGGTCACCTTGTTGTTGGGTCGTCAGAGCTGTGTTGCCGTCTGTTTTCTCGTTTGCAGTTCGCTCAATGCCTCGAGGCAGCGGGCCTCGGCATTTTCCATTTCCATTTCCACAATGGCGATGTCTTCTTTTTGCTGCGCTAGCGCCTGGCGGCGGCGAGTGATGGTTTGCAGCATCAGCAACAGCTGTTTTTCGTTACCGCTGGTGGTTTCGTCCCACAGGTCAAACAGCTCTTTGGTCTCGGCCAGCGACAGTCCCATGCGTTTACCGCGCAGGATCAGTTTCAGACGCACCCGGTCTTTAGAGCTAAAGATGCGGGTTTGGCCCCTACGGCTGGGCTTTAGCAGGCCCTGATCTTCGTAAAAGCGAACGCTACGGGTCGTTACGTCAAACTCCTGAGCCAGTTCGCTGATGCTGTAGGTTTTCTTTAGAGCCATTGAGTGTTTCCTTTTTTTGTCAGGTTAGTTAAAGTTTACGTAAACGTAAAGCAATTTGATTGTATTGTTATCCACAGCGACGGGAGTATCCGATGGAATTTCAGAACGTAGCGGCCATTGTAACAGGCGGTGCATCTGGCCTTGGCGAAGGCGCAGCGCGGGCGCTGGCGGCAGCGGGTTGCAAGGTAGCGATCTTCGATTTGCAGAAAGAACGCGGTGAAGCCGTTGCAAAAGAGTTGGAGGGAATCTTTGTCGAGTGCGACGTCAGTTCCGCCGCAAGTGCCGAAGCGGCTTTCGCCAAAGCCAACGAAGCACATGGTTTTTGTGGCGTTGCCGTAAACTGCGCAGGCGTCGCCACCGCAGGCAAAATTCTAGGGCGCGAGGGTGTGCTGCCACTGGAAAATTTCAGTAAGGTGGTGCAAGTCAATCTGATCGGAACCTTTAACATACTGCGACTGGCAGCGGCGGATATGGCCCAGCGTGAACCCAATGCCGACGGTGAACGGGGCGTTATTATCAACACTGCGTCTATCGCGGCTTATGAAGGCCAGATTGGCCAGGCGGCTTATAGTGCGTCCAAGGGCGGCGTTGTTGCCTTAACTCTGCAGGCCGCCCGTGAGCTGGCGCGTGAGGGCATTCGGGTGAACACTATTGCTCCCGGGCTATTTATGACGCCGATGATCGCCGGCATGCCGCAGGAAGTACAAGACAGCCTGGCGGCAACCTTGCTGTTTCCGAAGCGCCTGGGTAAGCCGGAAGAGTTTGGCATGATGGTGGACCAGATGGTGCGTAACCCGGTGCTGAATGGCGAAGTCATCCGTCTTGATAGCGCTTTGCGCATGGCTCCGAGATAAGCTGTTTATCAGCAATTCATCACAAGCAGGAGTCTTTATGACTGCGACTGTCGATCAAGAAGAGTTAGCGTTGTTCCGTGAGTCGGTAATCAAGGCACTGGAAAAAGAAATCAAACCCCACTACGAGCAGTGGGAAAAAGACGGCATTGCCCCACGCAAGCTTTGGAACACCTTGGGCGACGCCGGCATGCTGTGCGTAGATGTGCCCGAGGGCTGTGGCGGCTGCGGCGCGCCATTTCAGTATTCGGTGGTGGTGGGCGAGGAATTGGCGCGCTTGGGTTTTGGTGCGCTGTCCACCAATGTGATGGTGCACTCCGACATTGTCGCGCCATACCTGAGCCACTTGGGCAACGACGAGCAAAAACAGCAGTGGCTACCAAAAATGGTCTCTGGTGAAGCCGTAGGCGCCATCGCCATGACCGAACCCGGCGCCGGCAGTGATTTGCAGGCTATGCGCACCAGTGCCGTAAAAGAGGGCGATGACTACATTCTGAACGGCTCCAAAACGTTCATTACCAATGGCCAGCATGCGGATATGGTGATCGTGGCCGCCAAAACCGATCCTTCCGCCGGTGCCAAGGGCGTTAGCCTGTTTCTGGTGGACACCACGCTGGAAGGTTATGGCGTTGGTCGCAATCTGGACAAGATTGGCCAGCATGCCGGTGATACCTCCGAGCTGTTCTTTGCGGATATGCGGGTGCCGGCGTCGGCGTTATTGGGCGAGGCCGGCAAAGGCTTTGCCTATTTGATGCAGGAGCTGCCGCGTGAACGCCTGGTGATTGGTGCGTTGGGCGTTGCGGCTGCCCGCGGAGCCCTGGACCTGACCGTTGCTTACTGTCAGGAGCGGGTGCTGTTCGGCCAGAAGTTGGCGCAGCTGCAGAACACCCGTTTCGAAATGGCCCGCATGGAAACCGAATACCGCATCAACAAGGCTTTTGTAGATCAGTGCATCAACGAATACGTCGCCGGCACTCTGGATGCTGCGACGGCGTCTATGGCCAAATACAGCGCGACTGAAATGCAGTGTCGGGTGACCGATGGCTGCCTGCAATTGTTTGGCGGTTACGGCTATACCAGTGAGTACCCGATTTCACGGGCCTTTGCGGATGCCCGCGTGCAGCGCATTTACGGCGGCACGTCGGAAATTATGAAGGAAATTATTGCACGCTCAATCTTCGGGCGCGCCTGATTAACGATTGCCAATAACAACCAAACCTTTCAATAAAACGGGGACAAGCAACGATGACTGACACCTCTAGTGATAATTTCGTAGTAATAGCTGGCGCCGCCCGCACACCCATGGGCGGCATGATGGGCTCGCTGAGCAGCGTACCTTCGCCGCAGTTGGGCGCGGTTGCGATAAAAGCCGCCATCGAGCGTTCCGGCCTGAAGCCGGCTGACATTGATGAAGTCATCATGGGTTGCGTATTACCGGCCGGCTTGGGCCAGGCACCCGCGCGCCAGGCCTCCCGCGGTGCCGGCATACAAGACAGCTCCGGCTGCACCACCGTTAACAAAATGTGCGGATCGGGCATGCAGGCCGTCATAATCGCCCACGATCAGATCAAAGCCGGCACCAACAACATCATGATTGCCGGTGGCATGGAAAACATGAGCCAGGCACCGTACATTTTGCCCAAAGCCCGCGGCGGAATGCGCATGGGCCATGGCCAGGTGATGGACAGCATGTTCCTGGACGGCCTGGAAGACGCCTACGAAGGCGACCTGATGGGCGTGTTTGCACAGAAAAGCGCCGATGACTACAAAATAACCCGTGAGCAAATGGACAACTTTGCCATCGAGTCCCTCAACCGTGCCAGCGCAGCCATCGATAACGGCTGGTTCGCGCCCGAAATCTGCGCGGTCAGCGTCGCCGGTCGTGGTGGCGACACAGTGGTAGATACCGATGAGCAGCCCGGCAACGCCCGCCCGGACAAGATTCCCACGCTGAAACCCGCGTTCAAGAAAGACGGCACCGTAACCGCTGCCAATGCCAGCTCCATCAGCGACGGCGCCTCAGCATTGGTACTGGCTTCTGCAAAAGAAGCCAAAGCTCGTGGCTTGCACTCACAGGCAAAAATCATTGCCCACGCTACCCACGCCCAGCTACCCGCAGAGTTCACCCTGGCCCCCATCGGCGCCATCGATAAAATCCTGAAAAAAGCCGGCTGGGGCAAAGACGACGTAGACCTTTACGAAATCAACGAAGCCTTCGCGGTAGTCTCCCTTTTGGCCATCAACGAACTGGGCCTGGATGCCAATAAAGTAAACGTCTTCGGCGGCGCCTGTGCTCTGGGCCACCCCATCGGCTCGTCCGGCTCCAGAATTCTGGTGACCCTGATCAATGCATTAAAGCAAAAAGGCCTAAAACGCGGCGTTGCTGCACTTTGCATCGGCGGTGGCGAAGCGACGGCAGTGGCTATTGAATTGGTCTGACTTTTGGCGGTTTTTCCTCCTGTGTTTTGACATGGGGAGGAAAGCCGCGAGGCGGGGGTACCTTTCTTCTGGGAAAAGAACTCGCTTCGCTCAGACACCTTTTCCCTGACAGAAAGATACCCCCACCCCGCTGCAGTCTGACCCTGTCAGGACGCAGGGTTTTAAAGACAGTTCAATCGGCTGGTTGTCAAAACCACGAACATTGACGACTACCTATCTGACTCGTCACCCGTCGCTATAAAATTAATTCTCGGCATTAAGTGTTAAGCCCTTAGGTATCCTAAATTTGCCCGTCGGTAGGGGGGTGGGGGTGTCTTTTCTGGCAGGGAAAAAAATGTCTGAGCGCAGCGAGTTATTTTTCCCAGAAGAAAAGACACCCCCACTCCGCGTACCCGCCACCAAATCAAAAGGCTACCAAGCGAACCCGCTCCCAAACCATCAGGCCACAGAACGAGCCTGCTGAGCGCCCAGAACAACCTCACCCACCGTATGCAGCTTCAACAACTGCGACTGAAGCATAGAAATCGGCCGGCTACCCTCCAGAGTCAGAGCAATATCAAAATGCTCCCCAGTACACTCAACCGACATACCCGCGATCCGAAAACCCCGAACCCGCACCACGCGGCACAAACGCTCAAGACCGGCAGGCTCCGACTGCATACGACAATGCAAAACATGCCGGTTGGACGAAGTGGTTCCGGATTTAGTCGTGCCGGATATAGTTGTACTGGATGGGATAGCCTGGCTCATGCTGCATTCTCCTCGGTTTTCTTCTTCGCTGGTTTGGTATTTTCCATCATGTCGCGGTTGCTACCGCCGGGTTTTACCGTCGGCCAAACGTTCTCTTCGCGAGCAATAGCCACGTG
>Ga0307964_1000553_pt1 | contig 19372 bp, 13 predicted proteins | sample OrgLakmetagen596_FD_201823 | JGI IMG/M metagenome (GOLD analysis project Ga0307964, IMG submission 201823) | Saline water microbial communities from Organic Lake, Antarctica - #596 | ecosystem: Environmental > Aquatic > Non-marine Saline and Alkaline > Saline | place: Antarctica: Organic Lake... | reverse complement strand
TACACCACCCAGACTTGCTCGTGTTGTGGCTCTTTGAGCCCCAACAGTCCGAAAGGTAGAGCAGGCCTTGGAATAAGAGAATGGACCTGTGAGTGCGGTGTCACTCACAACCGCGATTCCAATGCGGGCAGGAACATTCTCGCGCTTGGGCATAAGCGTCTAGAGGTAGGAATCCCCTTCCAAAAAGCCGGTTAGGCGTTTGGTGGGGGAGGATGTCAATCCTTGGTTATCGGTGCGCTCGACATCGCCATTGACGTCTGGAAGCGCCGCGGCGTACAGATTCTTACAGCGACTCGACATGGCGTGCTGGGCTCATCACACCTAGCGGCCGTAACAGCCTCTCAGTTGCACCCTGCAAATCGCGATGAAGCCTCGCTATCAATCAATGATTGCGGATTGGTGATCGGGGATCAGTTGATTGCATCGCGGACGTTAAAGGACTGGTCCATCACCAACGGGCAAACCTACATCATTACCAGTATCGATACCGACAGGAAAACGGTTCGCCTGGATTCCTTGAGCAAGCCTATTCCCTGGCGTTTGGTGCAATTCTTTCAATTCACACACTCGTTAACCGTTCACCGGCATCAAATGATTGGCGACCCCCGGTCAGTAGCAATCATTGTTCTGGATAACCGTTCAGACTTTCTAATGACCCGGGAATGGCTTTATACCGCGTTGTCCTTCGCCACGGAACGCTGCCTTATTGTTGGTTACAGACCGGCTCTGGAGCAGTGCCTGTCCTCATCTGCCCGGTCTGGCCGCGACTGCGCGTTATTGCCTTACCTCCAAAGTATTTAGAGCCGCTTCGATGAGCCCGCACCGCCTCGGCGATGCGGGCAAACACGGCTCGGTCATTCCTCGCCGTTTAATCATTCAACTGTTGCCATCGACCCACGCTTTCATCCGGTTAATGGTTCGCGCCTGGTCTTTTACAACCACATCTTCCTCTGCCTGATTCTGAGGGGCAGCCGGTGTTGGCGTTTCGCGGCTTGGATATTCGAATCCCTTAATAATGGCATGAGCCGTTTCCTGGCCTACTTTTCGAGCTAACTCCGGACTGACACCCAGCGCCTCTTCCATGCGTGCCGTACGTTCGGCAGAAGCCGCCGCCAAGGCCGCTTCCGTTGGATGGATGGTTCGGTTGGCGCGATCTGCCAGTTGTCTGGGGTCAATGAGCCAGGGGGAGGAGGCGACCAGTGAGCTGGAGGCCATCTGGTCCTCTCTCGCTTCGATTCTGGGCGACTTGGCCGATCCGGGTGCCCAGGCAAGGGGGGTGGCTTCAGGGGGCTCTGTGCTGCCAATGACGTCCATAGCTGCCTGTTCATCATCGATGGACGTCATAGCCTGGTTAACTTCAGATGCATCGACCTGACCGAACCCGTTGGATTCCTCTGGTGGAGCCAGTGTGCTCAGTGTACTTTGCGCTTCACGAGCGGAGTTCTGCTTGGTGTGAGGTTGGTCGTGAGTTTTTTCAGCAAATCGCGGGGCGCTGTCCATGGGGGAACGGTCGCCGGTGTCGGTATCGTTGAGCGCAGAAGTGAGTTCTTCGTCGCGATACTGGACCAGGAGTTGAAACAGCAACCCCTCACGATCCATCGAGCTTAGATCCGGGTGCTTGCGAGTTAATGCCCGTAGCGCCGGTAGCGCTTTATCAAGGCCCAGGGCGGGCATGGATGAGGTCTCCGGAATATCCGGAATGACCCCCTCATCAACGTCCACGCTAAAGCCCTCGCGCACCGCTTTTCTGAGACTTTCGATGATAGGGCTGTCCGGCTGTAGCAGTGTCTTGCCGTATCCGCGCTCAGGCAGATGGACATCGAGCAGGCGAGTGACCGGGTAATCGCTGATAATCGATTTTTCATCAAGCCCATGGTAAAACATCGTTACCGGCACAATCCGATCTCGCCAGAAAATGATGCCTTCACCCTCGACGGCCGCACGCGTATCCCGCACATCCACCCGGGCTTTTTTTTCCAAGTTGGCGGATTTGTTGTCACGGTAGCTCGACGTCAGGCTGCCATCGTCCTTTGCATAGGACGATGCGGCCGCGGCCATGCCTTCGCCAGCTATTTCCTGGATCAGTTCTTTCGTGGCACCCAGACCTTCAGACGCCATTATGATCTTTATCTTGGTGTTTTCGGCAATCTGCTCGGCTTCGTCGGCGTCCTCTCGCTTCATCCCCGCGTAATCTTGGCCGCTCACAGTAATGGCCACAAAAAGCCCTCGAGCTTGAGCTAAAACCGCCCCGTACCCGGGTGTCATCATAAAAGCGAATTCGTCGTTGATAATGCCAAAGGGCACGGAGGCGGTAATTGGCAGGCTGTCCAGTACGTCTTCCTTGCGGCCTTCGATATCCGGCGGAATGCCTGTCGAAATGGCGTTCTTTTGTGCCGCCAGCACGATTTTTGACAGGTTCTTCATTTCGTCCGGTGCTTTTTCCAGGGCCGGTATCATCACGACACAGATGCGTCTCCGGAGAATAAGGTCGAGGAAATTTATCTCCCCCCTGCCCACCATGTAAATGTCGCCATAGGTATCCGACAAGCTGGCCAGGGCCCGCGTGAAGTACGCCTGGGCAAAACCAAATTGGCGAGTCACTTCCTGTGGCTGCTGGTCGGTCGGTTTTCCCTGCTTGTCCACCGGATTTTCTGTATAACCCGACAGGGAGGACAGATACGCCCGGAGTGCTTCGCGAGACGCGGGGGAGACGGGTTTGGCGCGCTTGAGTTTCTGAACTTCCTCGAATTCTAGCGCCTTACGAATGACGCCCGGGTTGATTTTGAGGTCAGCTTTATCGCGCAAGTCAACCAGCCCCGGAATAACAGCAGAAATCAGGCCGATGGCACGTTCAGAGAACAGCTTGTTTTCGCCGCCACTTGGTGGCATCAAGGAGACGATAATCTGGGTAACGGATTCGGCTGACCCGTAAGTGAACAGGTTGACATTGTTTCCCCGCCTTACAGCCGGATCCGGTTTCCCGCTTACGTTACCTTTGATGTAGTTCAGGCTTCGGTAATCGTCTTCCCGGCCAAAGAAGCGAGCGAGGGTGAATATCTGCCAGCCCAGTTTTGGTGCCGCTTTCGCATCGGAATACATGATCCCCGATCCCACGGAGAGATAGTTAGCAACCTTACTAACTAGCGTCTCGGTTTTCCCGGATCCAGTGCTGCCCAGTATCATTTCGTGGGTCAGAAGATGGGCAAACGCACCCCACAATTCATAGGGTTTCTTCGAAAATCGCAGGTTACCAAACAGGAACTCTCCCCTGGACGTGTGGTTCCCGTGCCGTCCCGGTTTTGGGTCTGAGGGATCTTCACGATTGGCCTCCTTTGGTAAAAGCAGGGGTAGTGCCTGTTCTTTTCGGAAGGCGTGTCCGGTCGCCCAATAGATGATCGGCACCGCAACAAGCATGAAAAACGTTGGCGATATCAGAGCGATCGGTAGCAGCAACAGTGACAGCACAATGGAGGCCGTTGGTGACTCCCCGAAAAACGCGGAAAGACGCTCTCCGGGGGTTCGGATGTCACGGTGAAGCCTGTCCGAACCAATTTCCCTATCAGGGGTCAGGCCGCGCATTTTCTGAGGTTGAGCGGCCATGTTATTCCCCAAGCCAGGAAGGTAGTGTGTACTGCTTCTCTTCGGAGTCGGCTGTCGGGGTTGCCGGGCGGGGGACCTCTTTATCCGTCAAGCCGGATAGCGTCAGGCCGGAGGCGTAATCCGTCTGTGTATGGCAGACCGATGCCGTTTGCGCCTGGCCTGGTGCAATCAGGGTCGCCTTTGGGAATCCGCTAAAACCAGCGTCTTCAGGGGTGTCATTTGCGATGGCAGCGCCGCTGAATCCAAGCAGCGCGGTTACTGCAGGCACGGTAAGATATCGTCTCATGACTTTCCTTGCTGTTTCTTCGGCGCGGGTGGGTCAAACAGATCGACTCCCCGCGTGGGCGAATATTCATCATCGTTGCCTGCCTCAAGTGCCTTGAGCTCGGCAATATCCGAGGCCAATCCTTCGTCTGAGCCGATCCACTCATCAGAGAACAGCATTTCCTTGAGCGCGTCTGTGCCTCCTTCGATGCAAGGGTGCGTGACCGCATGGCCTTTTACGTTCTCAACCATGTAGTGACTCCACGGGCCAAGAGCCTCGGAATACGGTCGATCGCTACCGAGACTGCACAGAGACAGGTACAAGGTTCGGTTTACGGGTTTCAGCCACAGGAAATTGGGCGTTGTAAAAATGCCCTTTTTCCAGCAACACTCCAAAAGCCCCATAAAAAATGTGGTGGTAAAAGCGTGCTTTTTGCGGACTTGTTTTACCACCGGGTGCTCAAGGTTGCGTTTAATGATGGCATTAACCCCCTTGGCATTAATGGTGGGGTTGTGCTGGTTTTTGGCGTCCAGACGCCGGAAGCTTTTTGCCAGCCGCAGGGCCAGTGTACCGGCAGGACCCAGACCTTCCGCGTTTGCCGTCAGCAAGATGGCCAGCACGCATTTTTCAAACACATCCAGATTCTTAACATTAAACAGGGAGCCGGTCTGATCGCGTAGGCGCTGATCGGCCGCCTGAATGTCCAGCCGGCACTGCTGTGGTGGCGGTAGAACCCGGCGTCGTTCCTCTACCGACCATCGCATTTTTTTCTCCGTCCAGCCTTTGATCGGGCGGGGCTTATGCGTCTGGCTTTTACCTTTTAATCGCATGGCTTCAAGCGCGGCCTGACCCACGCTGCGCTTATGAACCACAAGCAGCTGGTTGAGCAGCGCGAAATCGATCGGCGCGTGATTTATGGCCAACGGTCCCTCATATAGAGGTATTTTAAGGAGGTCTTCATGCTGAATGGAGGCGATAGCCGCGTAATCGTTGACGCGGGACGCTTTCAGGTCGTACAGGTCGAACCGGCGCGTAAATCGGTTAATGATGAAATGCTGTCGCAGACTGAACAGCCTCCACACGATCAGTGGTGCGAAAATCAGCGTCAGGGAATGCGTCATTGCCCTGATCATCAGTTTGGCGGTTTCCCACCCATACGGAGCGGGATCCAGCCCGATCAAGGTATGGCTCCAGTTGCCCAGATTGCGGGCTATAGCATCCGAATATAGGAACGGAACGAATTGAACTGCCTTGGACAGCCAGCCGACCGACCAAAACAAACCTGTGAGAATTACTTCCTGCTGGTGCCGCCAGGTCATCCAGGCGGCCAGAAACAGAACACCGATGATGACAAAAAACATGATCATGTTTTCCATCATCTGATCGCGTTCGCCTTGTCCTTGTCCGCTATTCGCCGCCATGGTTGCGGGTCCCGTATTGTTTGACCAATTCTCGGTATGCCTTCATTAACTTGTTGGTGTATACAGTGATATGAGGCTCGTTTTTCGAGTGGTAGCGAGCGATAGCCCGAAAATACCCCTCCGGGTTGCTGGCGGTTTGATTTTCGGTGACGTTCCGGACGTGCCAGGCGGCAACGCCAAGATTGATGCAGTCATTGTTTTGAATCATCGCCTCGGTCAGTCCGAACTGGGCGAGTGTTTCCAGGTGAATGGTGTTGATCTGCATGAGTCCCAGGTCCCATGAATCATCGGTATTTTCGGAACGAATCCCCGCTTGGCCCCCTTCAACGCGGGCAATCACAGACAGTATCAAGGGGTGGACAGCGTACCGGTCGGTGACCCGGTTCAAGCACGCCCGATCTAGCGGTGTCACCTTCTCTAGTGATTCGATGACCGTTGGCGGTGTGTCGTCCGGTACAATGGGAGGGGGTAAATCAAACATGACTTCGCAAGTGCCTCTGCCGTAAACAGGATTGCGATAGTATATAGCCGTGTAGGTTGAAGCATTCGAGCGATGTTCCAAATCCCCGGGAGCGAAACCTCAGCCCGTCTCCGCGAGAATCCCCTTGCCATAGGCACAGGGAGGCTTAGGAAGGGGAGGGTGACTCCACGGATGACATGGCCGCATCCTGATGCGCATTCAGAGACACAGAAAAGGCCTGTTCCAGTGATCGGTAGCCGGACAGAAAATCTCGCTCTACCGAAGACACCGGGAACCCCTTGGACTTCCAGAAACGCCGCTCATCGGTCATGGCTTCCTTTACTTGCTGCACCACGGCACCGGCATTGGCATTCCATGCGCCAGCAAGCAACTCGCCAGCGCGCAGTAGCAAGTTGCGCCGCAGCATCTCGACTTCCGGTTCCTCCATCGATTCCACGGCCGCCTCGCTGGAAAGCGTTGTTTGAGTCGTCTCCCACATGAGCTGACCCATCCGTTCAATGACGCGATTTTCGGCGGGCTGAAAAAAATCAAATCGCTGATGCGCTGATAGAACGGGAGCCAGTGCCTGCATCATCGATAGCGAGCGGCGGTACTCTAGCGAGCCACCGGATGTGGTGTCCTGGGTTTCCCGCCAAATTCCATCTATTTCCAGGGTGCCCGCCAAGACCTCAGACCAGTCTACTTTAAAGGCATTTTGGCCGCTGTGCCGATAGTGCTCGCTGATCACCGTGGCCACCGAACCTGTAATAGATTCCAGTACAATCCGGTCGTCGCTGCCCCCTAGCCGATCATTCAGGGCAATCGTCTGGTCACCGATACGTTCAATCATCGCTTTGGCCGCTTTTTCGATGGCTTCCGGGTCGCCAACTGAGTCTACGGTCACCGAACCTGCCAGGGCTTTGCTGACGATTCGCAGGGTGGATAGAGAGCCATACGCCGCCTGTCGAGCCGCCGCCTGGCTCGCGTTCTGTTCGTGAAGCTGGGCCCGGGCTTGCTCAAACACGTTAAAACTCATGATTGTGACTCCTGCATATCGGGATCAGGTTGGGAATCCATATCGATGTAACCGAACGTACTTTGACGATCGAGGGCTTTTTCTCGCAGTTCGCTCAATCGCACATGCAGGGCTGGCGGCGCTATAACGCTATTATTGATATCCAGTCGAGCCAGAAGCTCCAGTACGGGTGTCAAATCCAGTTCGCTTTTTTCAGTGATACCGGCGAGATTCTGTTGGTGTGTCATCGACAGATTGTGGGCGGATTCCAGGGCGGCATCCAGCATAAGAAACGTAACGGAGGCCGGGATCGTCGCAACCGGACTGACGCCTGTGCTGGCAAAAAGCAGCCCTTCATCGTCACTGTGGTTATAAAGCATCGGTCTCTGTACGTTTTGTGCAATGTCGCTCTGGATGTTTTTAACATCGGCGTCAACGCACTGTTCCCCATTTTCGGCGCCAGCGCGATGCTCCAATGTCTCGATCGCCAGCGTGTCCATAAGGTCGGACTCAAAGTGAAGCTCCGATTGCTTGTAAATCGTGTTGGTCAGGTAATCCACCATGACCGGCAGGAGCGCGTCACGTTTAAGCCCTGCTGCAATAGGCATGGAGGCGTCCTGCAGGCCAATGCTCCGGATGCCCCGTTGCTCGGCCCGGTAAATCAGAACCTGCTCGATGGCATCCAGAAGCTCATCGGTTGGGGGTGCCGGAAAACCCTCCGGGAATGGCAGTCGTTGTTCAGTTTCATAGTCTTCGGGCTTGATTGTCATCATTAAGCTGGCACTCCCCAAGGAATCGATGTCTATATCTTAAAGAAAGTTGGACCCGATGCTTCAGACCATGTTGCAACTATCAGGCAATTTTGTGTCCAGATACTCATACTCATCGTCCTCAAAATCTTCATCGAGCTTGAGCAAGCCTGTTTGGGTCCGGTCATTCAATAGCTCCGACAGTTTCCCGTGCTTTTCCGCGTCTGCTGTCTCGCGGGCAAAGTGAGCCAGACCTGCGTGCTCTCCCGTGGCTTCATGAATGGCCTCGGCGAATTGCGCCAATGGCTCAGGATCAAGGGTTTTGTCGTCGTCGATTTCATCACCCAGTTCTTCGCTTAGACGCTGATACGTCTCCCGCACTTCTTTAATTTCATCTTCGTAGGCAAACGGTTTGCCAAGATCTTCCTCCAGACGCCGAAGGTTGCTCTTGCTGGATTCCAGAGCCTCAGTGGTTTTATCGATGCCGTTATCCCGACCAATCTTGTGCGCATAGCGCACAAGCACCCGGGCGGCGTCGTAAAAGGCGTCCCTTTTCTTGTCATCTTCCAGCAGATCGTCCTGTGAGTTGTCGATTTTGTAGAGCGGATCGGTACGGCCCTCAAGGCGTTCCACGATCAGGGTGGGCTCGCTGCTCATGCGGCTCATTTTGATCGTCAGGCCACCGAGGGTGCCAATGTTGCTCGTGCGGAAGGCTTTGGCTTCACCGGCCAGTGTTTTAAGGGCGTGCGCCAGATTTGGCAGGCCACCGGTGACGGCCATGGGGCCTTCACAGAGTCCCGGTACCGGGCCATCGAGTACCAGTGCCAGCGGCGTGTTTGCCTCAACCAAAGCCTTTTCCTGGTGTTTGATTTCAAGGTATTCATCAATGCTCTGCACTTTGCGCTGTTGCTGGTCGATCCGCGCACCCAGGTCCGCCTGTTGGTCAATATGCGAGTCCTGCATCCGTTTGAGCTTGTCCAGCCGGACTCGTGCATCCATGAATACGCGAATGGCCGGATTTCCCGTTGTGACTGCGAGGATGTCTTCAAATCCTGGCTCAGTCTCCTCGTCGATTTCCCGCGCACAATCCTCCGGCGAGCGCATCGCCTGGGTGATCATTTTCAGCTTGCGGTTGAGGGTTTCCCACATGAACAGATCGAAGCTGTCCTCCGCGGTCAAGGTGTCGTTATACGCTTTGTCGAACGAGTTGCCCTGTCGCTCCATGCGGCCGAGGCGCTGCTCCACATCTGCAGGCTTCCAGGGTGGGTCCATCTGCTCCATGCCCACAAGACGTTCCTGAACATTGGTACCGATCCCCATCTTCTGAGTAGAGCCGAACAAGAACCGGACCTCGCCACTGCGCACCCGGGCAAACAGATCCTCCTTGTCCGCGTCCGTTTTCGCGTGATGGATAAAACCGATCTCGCTCTCCGGAATGTCCCGGTTGATCAGTTTTTGCTTCATATCGTCGTAGATGTTGAAGATGCCTTTGCCCGTGGGGCTGGAGAAGTCACAGAAAATCATCTGTGCTGCCTTCTCATTGTCAAACTGTTGGTACCGCTGCATCAGGCGATCGACCGCAAGGTTTACCTTGGAGTTGGGGTCATCCGGAAATTTCGGATGGATCAGTCGCGGGTCCAGCGACGCTTTGCGACCATCGGTGGCGATGGTCAGCAGGATATCCATGTTCGGCATCTCCACCGCATCCGGGTCGATGTCACCGGTCGCCTCATCGATCACCGTTTTATCGTTCGCTTTGTATAACGTTTTCCGGATCTCGGCCCCAATCAGTTCCGCCGCTGACGATGCCCCGTCCTCCTTTTTGGAGCGAACCGTCCGTGCCCGGGCCTCGATGTACTTCATAAAGCCCTTCATAAAGGCCGACTGAGGCGAGACAATCTGGCTGTGTTCAATATCCGGGCTCGGCAGATTCAGGTCTTCGCGTGACTTGAAGTCGATGAAGGTGCGAACCATCTTCACCAGTTCAGGAATGTTCTTGAACCGCGATAGCCGCGACTTCATCTGATAGCTGCCACCTTCCGGCTTGATCTCCATGCCGTGCTTAACTTCGCCGAACAGCCCCATCCAGTCGTTGAAATTGGCAATGCCCATTTCCGCCAGCAGGTCAGGGCGCAACATCCGCGTGAAGGTATAGAGTTCGGTGACGGAATTAGAAATCGGCGTGCCGGTGGCCATCATTACGCCGTAAGGGCCGCCGTGGATTTCATTCAGGTATTGTGTGCGAATCAGCATGTTCATGGCACGATTGGAGCTGGCATTGGAGATGCCGGGAATCTGCTGACTGCAATCGACCATCAGGTTCTTGAAGAGATGCGCTTCGTCGATGCCGATGAAATCGACGCCGATTTCACCCATATTAAGAATGTTTTCCTTATTATTGTTGATGTTTTCCATCGTGCGCTCAAGCCGCTCTTCCAGGCGCTTGATGGCTTTCTCGATTTCTTTGGGGCGCATCTGCTGTTCAGAATTGTCCAGAGCGCCACGAAGTTTTCCGAGCTCCATATCAATGATACGGGCCTCGAATTCCTGCGGCACCGTGATTTTCTCGAACACGCTGTGCGTACAGATCACCAGGTCCCAGTCGCCCATTGCGCACTTGGCCACAAACGCGGCCCGGTTCGATGCGCGGCCATCGGCGGCGGTCATCACCAGGATCTTGCCGTTGGGGTAGATGTCATGGCTGTCATTGGCGAACTGTTCAAGCATGTGGTTCGGAACCACGATCATCGGCTTTGACCATCGCCCCATCTGCTTGCCGCGTATGGCACTGGCAATCAATTCCAGTGTTTTGCCGGCGCCGACGCAGTGGGCGCTCATGGAGTTCTTGCCCGATACCGCCCGCCAAGCGAAGTCCACCTGGTGTTTGCGAGGCACGTACACGTCGGACATGCCCGGGAAGACCATGTGTGATCCGTCCGGGCTGTACAATACAGTCGTATTGAACTTTTCGTTATAGAGGTCGGTTAAGCGTTGCGCCCGCTTCGGGTCCTTGAAGATCCAGCGATCAAACGCATCCACGATTTCATCGTACTTGCCCTGGGCTTTCAGCGTTTCCTGGGCATTGATGACATAACGCGGGGGTTGGCTTCCGGACACCCGATCCTGAACCTTCGGGATGGTGTTGGTGAACGCGTTGGCCAGCAACTCCAGGGCGTCCCTGCGCGGTGTACCGAACCGACTTTGGGTGACGTGATCCTGCTCCGATGAAATCCGGGCCATGGAGGGCTTACCCCTACTGGCGCTGGGCTCAAGCCGCCAATACCGCTGGTGTTCGTCGAACTTCGCCTGGACACCCAGGGTGCCGTGGATTTGCAGCCCCAAGCCTTCTTCAATGAACTGGTTGACCACATCTTCGGGCAACCAGAAGGCGTCGAGAGCCACCTTGATCTGCGAAGGCTTCAGGGGGTTGGGGAGTGAGGCTTCAAGGGCATCGAGGTTGCGCTGGAAACGGTTGTCGGACTCGACGATGGCTTGAACCACATCGATTTTCGGGCGCAGATTGCCGGACAGATACACCGATCGCTCAACCAGATTATCCGTCCTCGGATCGATGAACGTCAGGCCTTTCTCAACCAGTTGTTTGCGCAGTGCTTCTTGAGTCAAACCGTCTTCATGGTCTGTAAGCAGGTCCGCCATGTAGCTTTCAGAGACGATACCGGTGTACGCCAGCGAGAGCGCCAGAGCGTCTTCCATAGACTTGGCCGTCGTCGGCGCTTCGGTGATCGGTTGTACCGTGCGTCCGTGAACAATGTCCGGCCGCATGATAATGCCATCCTCGGACACCATATCGAGCACATTGACCTTGCGCGAGCGTGGATCGCCGCGCAGCAGGTCGCGGATTTTCTTGGGCAGGGGGGCTTTGCCCTGCTCCAGCTTCTCCCAGCCATCGATGAGATCGCGAACCACCGCTCGCTTTAGATCCAGAGACTCGTCGTCCGCCTCGCGGGAGGTTTCGGCATCGAGCAAGTCAGACACCGAGAGCATCACTTCCGTGGCGGCCAGAGCTCGTTTGACCAACGCCTTGGTTTTGGGCATCAGCGCCAACTCACGGCGAACCTCGCCGTTATCCTGAAGCACCTGTTGGTACAGTTGCTCGTTCTCGATGGACAGCGACCCCGGTAGCTGGTCAAGGCTTGCGTGGTCCTTGTTTTCCGTGCGCTGCATTTTGCGCAGGGTTTCGGCATCCAGGGTCACCGGCTTATCGACCGGTACATTCTTCGGTAGACTCTCAAGGGCTTTGGTCAGTGTCTGGCGTTGTTCTTCAATGCTGCCACCGCCCAGCAGTCGTAATTCCGCGCCATGGGGGCCGGTGGTGACCGCAAGATCACCCAACAGGTTTTCCGGGTGCGCCAGATACACCTGGTTTATCTTCATGCCCGGTACCGGTTCCCCGGGTTGATATTCCTCGTTGCCATGAATAATCGGCGAGCCGCTGCTAAGGGGCGCTTCGATTTTCCCGGTCGACAAGATATCCAGGGGCGTATAATTCGGTGTGAAGTTGCCCTTTTTCTGAAGCACCACCAGGTCGGTGACGACTTCGGTACCGGTGGATTGCTTGAAGGTGCCGGTGGGCAAACGGTAGGCGCCAGCCACGTGTGCCCGGTCCATGATCTGTTGGCGCACCGACTGACCCGTGCCATCGAGTACATACGAGGACGTCACGAACGCAATCACACCACCGGGGCGCACCTTATCCAGTGCTTTGAGGAAAAAGGTGTTGTGGATAGAGTGTTTGCGGGAGGGGTGTTCCGGATCAAAGACGTTGTAATCCCCAAACGGAATGTTGGAGATGGCCATGTCGAAGAACTGATCCGGGAACGTGGCTTTCTCAAGCCCGGCGTTGATCACGTGGGCGTCGGGATGGACGGCCTGTGCGATGCTGGCGGTGATGGGGTCGAGTTCGACCGCCGTAAACTTGCCGACTTTCCCGACCAGCGATTCCGGCATGAAGGATTTGAAGTTTAGCGTGCCGGATGAGGGTTCCAGTACCCGGTTCATGGGTACATTCATACGCGCCAGCGCTTCCCAGGTCGGGCCGATGATTCCCGAGTGGGTGAAGTGGGCGTTCAGGATCGTGCTTCTCAGGGAATTGTATTCTTTCGCGCTGAGAGTTTCGTTGCGCATCATATCGCTGAGCGCATCCAAACCGTTGCGAACGAACTCCGGAAGAGAATACGACGAAAACATTTTGGAATGGATACCGCCAAAACCGGAATACTTGGCCAGTTCCCGACGATCTTCGGGGGAGGGGGTGTCTCCGGCCGCCTCAAGCTGGCGCAACCGGAGAATGGCATTGATGTTGTCCTTCAGGCGCTGGACAGGCCCGCGGCTTTCAAGTTTAGGGTCGCCAACGTATCGTTCAGTTGAATCAGCGATGTCAGCGGTCTGCTGCTGCGCAAAGCGCTCCCAATCATTGGGCTGATCACCTCCACGGCCTCCATTTCGATCTGCCGGTTCGCCTGCGCCCTGCGGGTCACTGACAACCGATTCCAGTCCGGCATCTGGCGCTGGCGGATTGCCTGCTCCATCCTCTGCTGCCAGTGATTCATTGCGCCCTCGGTCAGAGCCAGCAGGATGATCAGTGGCGCCAGTTGCAGTCGGCTCGGCTGTTCCGGGTCCTGGGCCAGCGCCATCAGATACGCCGGCTGGCTCTGAACGATTTCGTTCACCGCGCCCTTGAACAGCGGGTTCGTCCGCCAGCGCTGGTGAAAGGCCGCCAGCAACGACTCCAGAAACTCCACTTGTTCGGTCAGTGGCCGTTTGCTCGCCGGTGCCGTCAGTGGCTTCGGTGTCAGTGTTGCTTGTTGCGCCGACGTCCGTCCCTGTTCCTTCTGATCCAGCGCCCACGCCTGTTCCGCTGCCGCCTGACCCTGATGAATCTTCTCCAGCATGAACTGGCGCGCCCGGCTGATCCCCGGCTGATCCAGTTCCGCCTTCAGGATCGCTGCGCTGGGCACCGTCGCCCCCAGGCTCAGAGACCCCGGGTTCGCCCCCGTGTCCCAGAGAATCTGAAACTGTGCCGCCAGGTCCTCGATCGCCATTTCCGACAGATACTCCAGAATCTCGGTCACCGCCTCGCGTTCCGTCAGCGCCATTGTCTGTGTCTGTGTTTCCAGTGCCGCCAGAATCCGGTTGGTCTGACCCTCGTTCACCGTTGCTGTGATCATCGTCTTGACCCTCGTGTGATTGACCTGACTCTACTGTATCAGCGTTTGATGGCGCAGAGGGGGCCGGTGCTGGCGCCTCCGGTAAGGACAAGCCGAGGTCTGTCCACAATTTTTTGGTGTTTTCAGCCGCTTCGGCGGGCAGTCCGACATTTTGGAGCTGATGGCCGGCGGTGAGTTTCAGAATTTGCGCGTTGACGCTCGCCGGCTGATCGCGCATCAGTTGCGTATAGCGCAGCGACAGCATTTGCAGGGCACCGCCATTCCTGTTGTCCAGTGACCGGATCAACGCTGACTGTTCCTGGCCCTCATGCCGCACGGTCATTGCTTGCCAATCGTTGCGTTTGTCCGCATCCAAGGTGTGCTCATACAGCGCCCGGATTTTACGTTCCAGCGATAGAACCGTGGCCGGGGCGTCCAACGCTTCATCCACGCTGCGATAGTCCAGCCCACGCCGGTCTGGGTCCACTGACACTTTCATATCCGCGCGAGTGGGTACCATGCCCACCGCTTCCTCCAACCGGGCGCCGCCGCGCGTGATGCTGCGCACGCCGTTGGCGTCCTCATACACGGCGTCACCATTAAGGTTCGCACCGATCTCGCGAAACCCGGTTTGTTGTACGTTGTCCAGTCCAGTCTTGACGTCCGACACCTCACTATGGGAGTCCGACTCATTCTGTTGTACGTTGTCCACCTCAGTCTCTGGCACTCCGCCAGCCTGGCCACTCTCGATATCCCGCTCAAGTTGTGCCAAACGCTCACGAAACCCGGTATCGATAACAGAACCCAGAGCACTTAAACGCTCTTTCAGGGTGTCCCGAAGGGTAATCCGGTCATCCAGGCTTTCAGGGTCCTGGGCAACCAGCGCTTGCAGATCATTCTGGCTGTCGGTAATCCACTGATTCAGGGTGTCCATTTCCCAGTGGCCCAGGTTATCCAGCCAATAAGGGAGATTGTCTCGATCCAGGGCATCTTGCAGGGTAGCCACACGCTCGTGGAGCGGGGTCAACTGATCAGTGCGCTGGTGCTCCAGAAATTGATTATGGGCATCTTTAACCCATTGTTCGGCCTTCTGGTTCGTCACGGTCTCTGGTACCGGTTGCCAGACCGGTGTGTGACCTCGCAAATAGGCGACCAGATTGCCTTCCTTGTGGTCGAACCTCAGACCGTCTGGCGTTGCCTTGTTCAAAGCTTCGATGTTCATTGGGCTGTCCGGGCGCACAGTTTCGTTGGCTTTAACGTCTTTTGCAGCTTCCCGGATCGCTTCGATTTGCTGCATCTGTGCCAGCGTGACCTGGATTTCCTGGCCTTGAGGAAACATTTTCTGGAGAAACTGTTTCATCGCAGCCGGGTTTTGTATCATCTGGCCGGTCAACACATTGATCTGGCCACGCAAGACCCGTCCACGAAACGTTCTCTGGCCCACCTTGTCAGTGATGCCCTGAAACTTCTGTTGCAGAAGCTGTGCACGCTTGCCGGATTTCTCAGTCGGCTCATTCAGGTCTGCCGGACGAATCAGCAATGCTTGGTTACCGGATTTATCCACCGACAACTGAGCCATCAGGTGATAGGCAGACAGATCCATCCAGGCAAGGGTTGAAGAGCTCATGAAGCGTGCACCTTTGTCATAATTTGGATATTCAAAACGCAAAAAACCCCTGACCTGGTAAGGTCAGGGGGAAGGCCACTCTTAATTGCCCTGTGCGGCCAGCTGTTCCTCCAGATCATCGACGTCAAAATCATCGATCATGTCCTCTCGGAGCAGATCATCCGGGTCCATGGTGCTGTCGATGTCATCCTGCATCGGTGGTTCTTCGTCCACCGGAGCAGGGGTGGGCGGCTCGGCTGCCTGATTCTGGTTAGCCGGGGCAGGTTGTTGCGCGGGGGCACCGTCAGCGGGGTAGTACGGGTTCGAGGTAACGGTCAAACCGGCATCCGGGCTGGCAACAACACCGGGTACCGATCCCAGGGTTTCCAGGGAAGCCGTCTTGGCGTCATCCGATTGCGGGATCTGATAGGAGATGACCGACAGCTTGTATTCCGGGCGTTTGGCCGGCGAATACTGCTGATCTTCCTGTTCCGTTTTCTTCGGGATGGCGAAAAAGCGAGCGGTTTCACGAACCATGGATTGAACACGCGGGTTGGCCAGTGCCTCACCGGAACGGGGATCCTTAGTCAAACCTACGAGATCCAGTTGATAGCCAGACAGGAACTCCACGTCTTGAGTAACACCGGCTTTCTGGGCCCTGTCATTGGCGGCCAGAAACTCTTTCAAACCGTAGTTGTCGCGCGTGGCTTCCAGGATTTCCTGCTTGGGCATCAGCGAATAGCTCTTATCAGCGTTCTGGCGCAGGGTCTGCAGGACCACTTCAGTCTGGTTTTCGTTGCCTTCGGCGCGCATCAGCAACATCGGCTTAGTGCGCTCTGGCGCTTTCTGGACAGCTTGTTCAATGATTTTGGACAACGTTTCCTTGAAGTCCTTGGTACCGAAGGTCACCGGGGACGGTTGAGTGTCTTCCGGAATAACGTGTGCGCGACCGCGGGAAATGGTTTTGTTGTTTAGCTCAAACTCGGCCACGTCACCGTTTTTGTCGCGTTCCGCAATCACCTTTGTCCAGGCTTTCATGTAACCGATTTCGGAGGACTTCTGATCACGGCCAACGCGAGGACCCTCCGTTTTGGTGACCCGTTGCATGTGTCGGGCTACATAATTGCCATCTCCGCGCACAATAAACTGATCCAGACGAATAAGGCCGCCTACTTGGGTGTTCATCATTGCGCTGGGGTTCGCGAAATCGTTAATACCCATGGATTTCCCGGACGGATCCAGTGTGTTGACACGCACCTGTTTCGGGACACCGGATTCGTCAGCGTTCAACATATCCAGACCAACGATGGCGCTCTTGCGGGAATCCTTTGGATCGATCTCGTAAGACTGAACCTTAATAATGGTGGTCTGAGGGCGGCGAGCCGTCTGTTTGGCTTTCTTCATATCCTTAAAAATATCCATCGTGTTCTTCCTCGTTCGCTTCGTGACATCGTGCGTATGAACTACGGTAGCGTATGCGATAGTGCAGGGCAATCGGTGATCAATCAGGCCCGAGGTGCGATGTTTACTTTTTTCAACCTCGTTATTAACTGGCAATCCGTATCTCACTGTTTCGTTTACGGTTATTGATTATTTTGGTTGTCCGGGGTTTTGGAGCTTACGGTTTCTATGGTTTCTTTTGGACGACGACCCTCACTGGGGCTGGCGGACGAGACGGGAACCAAAGGCTGGACAACGTACAACAATTAATTTAGAGGGCGGTTCTTGATGGACAACGTACAAGATAATCGGGGGGGTGCTGACGGTCTGGACTTTAACCGGCCCTCCCTGGTGCACCTGCCGGACGAGGGGGCCGCCTTTGCGGCGCGGATGGAGTTCGCAATGATGTATGCCCGAATGACCACGCCCAGGCTGCGTCAACGCATGATGGAGGACTATGGGATACGGCTGTCAAAATCCACCATGAGCAAGATCCTCAACGGCAAAACCAAGCGCACGCGGTTCTTCATGGAGATGGCGGACGTATTAGGGGTCAATCCTCGCTGGCTGGCCACCGGGAAAGAAAGCATGGTCGACACGACCGGGCGACTGTCCTCAAAGGATCAGGCATTGAAAGATGTAAAACGGCTGGTAAAGCAATACCTGGTACCACCCAAGCGATCGGATCTTATACGAATGCACGACAAACTGACCGATGCTGTTTCGCGCAACCGCCTGAGTCGTGACAACACTGCTCTTCTTGAACAGATGCTATCAACCGTGCTTGGTGACCAGGAAGGGGCTATTAGGGGTGGTGGTGTGCCAACGTCCAATGATTGAACGGTGGTTCGGTGATGGTTTTGCGGGCATGTGCCTATTCGTCCTGAAGGGCGAACGGCGCCCCCAGCCTACCTTCGGTACGCCGGGCGGGTGGTCATCAGATTGCCGACAACAGGGCCTCGGGTGCCGCGTCGTTCGCAGAGCGCTGGCCGGCTAAGGCGGCGGGTGAAAACTGGCTGGCGGATGGCCTGGCTGTGTCGATGGGCGGCTCGGTAACGCCCGCTTGGATCAATGCCTTTTTCAAACCGGTACTCATCGAATGAGCCGGTTTCCCAGCGTTTCGAGATCGCCGCAATTCGCTGTCTTCACATCCCGCAAGAAATACCGCCGTCCCAGGCTCGCTCATCCACTCGGTGACCGCCTCCATGAACATTCTTTCGCTTTCAGTTAGCCTTGTCATGCCTTTTCCTTAGTCCGCGTAACGACGCTACCTGCAATGTCTTCTTGCCTCCTCCTTTTACTTGAGGCATCGAAGCTGAAGTCTTTGAACCTACGTTCATTCTTTGACTATAGCCGGTAGTTACCTTGTTGACACGATCCTATAGGTGACAGGGTACCAAAAAATCTCTGAAATACACGAAAAACCGCCCAAGGCTCTTTTTGTAACCAAGGACGGTTCGGCGTTATGTTTTTTCGTTTAAGCGGTTAGCGTTTTTTGCCAGTATGGCGGGTAGTAGTCGCCGGTAGTTTCCTCCGACAGGGCCAGGTAATAATCCAGACGACTGTTGTACACCGTAACCTCAACGTCATGCCAGGCCGTTACTGTCTGCCCGCGCAGGTCTTTGCTGACCGATCCGAGCTTAATCACACCTTGCCGGCGAATGGCATCTGCTATTTCTGTCAGCGCCTCACGACTCAGGAGGTTGTGGGCAATTGGGATTTCCAGGCTATCGCACTCACCAAAACCAAACTCAAGAAACCTGTCCTGAGTAGAGTGGTCGGCTTCATTGAGGATGAATACGCCATCAACGAGCGTTGATGCACAGAAACCGTGTTCATTTAGGGACTCCGACATCCACCGTACCGCCTGGATGGTTCCAGTCTCGTCGCGCGTGGTTCCCATGACGACATCATTAAGAATCATGTTTAGTTTTGCCTCTGCTCTGGTTAGCGTGACTTTTGTTCTTAGATTTATGGTAACTATTCAGCTCATATCTGCCACGATCATTAAAATTGAGTCTCATCGGTATCCATAAACGCAGGGCTTTTCCACTGAAAGAGTAAAGCCAGCGCCTCTGTGGCTGACATCCCTTGCTTACGGCACGTTGACAGGTAACTGCGAACGCGACAAAAGATCTTCGCCCCCGCCATGGATCGAAAACAACCGGATATTTTCTGCTGCACTTTCGTCATGCGCAGGTCATTCTCCCCCTGATTGTTGGTGAAGGGGACGTACTCGACATCCATAAAACGCAGAACGTCGTGCTCAAAGTTTCGTAACCTTTCCAGCAAGTTTCGGGCTTTTGATCGTTTTAGCCTGCCTCGTTTTCCTTCCTCTCGCTGGCTCCTATCGGGAGGTGGACATTCGATATCTGCCTCTTCGAGACGTTGTCGATAGCGCTGTCGCCACCGTTCAGCGTCAGTGGCTGGCAAGCGGCCACCGGCATCTGCTACCGTTTTGTTCATATCGATCAGCAGTGCTTTCATCGACTTGGCCCAGTGTTGATCGTCCTGCTCCCATGTGTTAGCGCCGGTGAAGATCCGCTGTTATTTGCCGCAGTTTAAAAATGGCGATAAAACGACGTTTATTGCCATTTTTCAATAGCCGTTGAGTTGGATGCCTTAGTCCTTAGAAGTCCATGCCGGCAT
>Ga0307964_1000543_pt1 | contig 19527 bp, 17 predicted proteins | sample OrgLakmetagen596_FD_201823 | JGI IMG/M metagenome (GOLD analysis project Ga0307964, IMG submission 201823) | Saline water microbial communities from Organic Lake, Antarctica - #596 | ecosystem: Environmental > Aquatic > Non-marine Saline and Alkaline > Saline | place: Antarctica: Organic Lake... | reverse complement strand
TCCCTCGTCCACTGAACGGCCATAACCATAAAAACAAAGACGAAGGTGTCCCGAAGGCCCATACCGGTATAGAGAGCCAAGCTTGGGTACAGTAAAAAGAACCAAAGCGAAACCGGCGTAAAAACCCGCTTACCGTATAGCCAGAAAAACAACACGGCATACAGGAACGTGTTGTAAAAGCCCAAACTTAACGGCGTTACGGCAAACGGAAAAGGCATAAACGAGAACAACACGGCCGCTTGGTCTACGTTCCCCCCCATCCATGCATCGTAAAGTGCAAGATCGCCAGCACGAATAGCATTGAACGACCGCCAATATTTAAACGCATCCGGCATGTAACTAAAAGAGAAAAGCACACCGTTCAGAATAAGAGGAAGCAGACAATGCAGAAGCAGCACACCCTGATAGAGGGCTGGCACCTTGAGCACCCTTCCTCCTACCAGAACAAACACAACACAAATCAGAAAATTGGGCAGGTCATAAAACCGCATGCCCATAAAACCTGAATCAAATATCCAGTTTAGCTCGGTCACTAGGGTGTCCATTGATCGTCGAAAATTTAAGGAATCAGTCAACCGAATTCAATGAAGACGGCCGCAACAACTACTGATGTTCGTCAGTACAGATCTTAGCCGACAAAACTCTTGTACACGTCGGCGTGTTATTCAGACCCTTCCGAAGATTGATAAGTAAAATCTTTACTCGCATCGCCATTAACGACCTTCTGATAAAGCAACAGATGCTTTTCCACAGATTTTTCTATCTCAAACTCTCCGGAAAATTGAAGAGCGTTGCGCGAGAAAAAAGATCTCAGCTTGTCGTCAGCCACCATTTTTTCCAAGGCTGCCGAGTAGTCATCAACATCTAAACTGGCCACGACGAACCCGTTTGCACACTGGTGCACCACTTCCGCACAGCCACCAACATTCGTTACTACAACAGGCAAGCCGGCCAAGGTTGCTTCAATCAAGGCTATCGGTAACCCCTCCCACGCGGAGGACATGAGAAAAACGTCACTCGCAGCCAAAACCTCTCCTACGTTCGAAATATTGCCCAGAAACTGAACTTGGTTATCTATTCCCAACGATTTCGCCAAGCTCTCCAACTTGCTCCGGTCTGGACCTTCGCCAACAATCTTTAACTTCACATCTAGATTCTGAAGTCTTGCAAAAGCTGCCATCAATAGCGTTAAGTTCTTTTGCTCCCCCAAACGCCCCACAAACACGCACGTAACCTTTGACTCGGAACTGCGATTGGCATTAGACCTGACAGGAATTCGTTGCTTAGAAACGGCATTGTTTATCAAAACAACGCTACGAGCACGACCGCCCTCCAACTGCTTTTTGCAGGCACTGCATATACCGATGTACGCTTTTACCTTTAGATCAAAAAGGCGATAGAAGGCACGTGGCAAACCCAATTTAATATTGTGATGCGTGTAGAGGACGGGTGTTTTTAATAAGAAAAATGAAAATAGAAGTGCATAATAAAGATGACAGTGAACTACGTCAGCCTGAAAGGCGTTTACTACTTTTCGTAGTCGCAAGCCCCCCAGCCATGGCTTTCTCCGAGACTCTGTTCCGATAAAGGCGTAGGAAATCGACTTGGCCGAAAGTGATTCCAGAAAAGTTTTTTCGAACGCTAGATCCCTGCCGCTCTCAGCTGCCGACTCAAGAAACACGACGTGGACGTCATGCCCTTTGCTGCGCATCAAAATGGACAAATCGCGAACGTATGTCTCTGCGCCACCGGCTGCTGGGGAGGATATGAAATGCAAAATTCTCAACTTATTCGACCTTTTCGTTGTTCGATTAAAGTTTCAGCACACCAATAAAATCATTCAGTTCTGGAAGCTTCTTTTTCGAAGGTTTCGATAATCCGAACCCACTCCCCTAAAATCAGATTTGGCTGGTACAATTTCGCTTTACCCTGCGACAATGCAGATATCGCCATTCTTTCTTCTGGACTACCCATTAAGCTTAATAGCTCCTCCGCCAATTCTTCCACATTGCCTTGGGCTACCAGCTTCCCGCCAGTTCCCTCCAACACTTCCGCTGGCCCCATTTCACAGTCGAAGCTTACAACCGGAAGACCAAAAGACATTGCTTCTAACAACACCATACCAAAACCTTCATACCTTGAACTCAGACAGAAAATGGAAGCTTCCCGATAATGCGCTTCAACATTGGAAACTAAACCGGTAAATTCTACTGCATCCGATATTCCTAAAGATTTAGCCTGGGCCGCTAGTGATTTTCCTTCCGGCCCGTCGCCTACTATACGCAAAACCCACCCCTCTGCTGACGGCGCTACTAAACTCCATGCTTGGAGCAGCATGTCAAAGCCTTTAATTGAGACGAGCCTACCTACTGCTAGTACCACTTTTTCTTTATTTATTCTGGAAGTAATAGGCTGAACTGGAAACGGCGAGGGATTGGAAATCGCAATAATCTGAGCAGTGCCGCTCGTCTTGCTTTTCCAACACAATCGATCGCGCGCTGTCAGCGTCACAACAACGTCGCAGTATCGCGCTGCTAATTGACGAGCAATACGACGCCCCCTGCGGCCTAAGTCATTATTGAAACTAAAGTGTTCCCAACAGATATGCTTCGCGGTGAGACCAATAGTTGCGGGCACGGTGAAAAGTGCCAGCATTGACTCGACCGATACAAGAACGTCCGCCTTTTCTTCTAACAGAAGCTTCCTGATACGATGAATGAGCAAAGGCGTACGAAAAATATTTCGCCCCACCTTACTAAAGAGGGATCGAATTTTAATGCGGCTATCTAGTGGATAAAAGGGGTGGTCTCCTCCTTGAACACTTGCAACGGTTACTTCGTAGCCTATCTTTGTGAGTTCGTTGGCGATGATACTTGCTACGCGCTCAGTACCTCCTGATAAATTGAAGTTTCCACCTAAAAATATAATTTTCATAAAATCCTTAAAAATCGAACCTACAATAGGGTTAACTTAATCTATAGAAATAGCGTCGGCACCGGTGTCACATAACATCTCAGCAAGACTACCAAATACATCTTTAAAAAGTGATGACGTAATAACTGTATTATGTATAAACCCCTGGCCCATAAGGTTAAATTGTGTACTACTACCAAAGCCTATCAAGGTAATTTTTTTATAAGATTTTGCGTAGTTTATAATAACTTCTTCGGCTATGAGTGGAGAATCGCAGCGAGGTATATCAAGGAAATAATCAGTTTCATCTCTAGGGTGAGGAAGATACACCTTATCACCATGAGGTAGTTCGTTTAAAAACTTAGAAATTCGCCTCACGCTCTCCGGTTTCGCTTCTTCATTTTCTAGAACGTCTTTAAGCACCGTGCCAAGAATTACTACCAACTCACCATCCCGTTCATTGTCAGCAGAATCTTCGCTAGGCATAAACATATCTAACGGCACAGTATTAGTTATTATGTTACTCATATCTTTATAAAGAGTGTAATGTTTAGTCGATGCTGCGACCATACTATGACTAGTGTACCTATTCCCAAAGCACCATCTTAAAAACAACTTAATTCGCGTCGAGAAATTTGAGGCCGGTTTATAATACTTGCTACCAGACATTATATTAGCCGTACCATCATCAAACGTTGCGACACTCTCAAAACTGATCATAGATAGAATGTATTGAATATGAACAGAATCAATACTCGCAAAAAATATTTGGTTGTACACTTTACTTTTGAACCGCGCCCCTAACCATCTCAAATAAAAGGGGAAGCGCGGCAGACTTGTAACCAGTTCTGAATAGTTGCACAGCGATTTCATATCGTCATAATAATGCTTGTAACGATCAGACTCAGAAAGCGCGAAAAGGTAAAAGTCAGGTTTTTCTTTTCCACACGCTCCGGACTGTATAATAGCTTTTGCGATCAATACTTGGAGCGGTGTGTAGCAAATAAAGAGATCTCTTTTCATCATTCAACCAAATAAATAATGCCAGTGCTGATTAATTACATCTAGACCGAATTCAATCGTCACACAGCGTAGAAAGAATTAAACTAGGAGGTGTCACCGATATTAAAAACGCTCTCACAAACCTTAAAATCGACCTCTTCATCAATATCTAAGGAGCGGTATCTTGGCATAACAAAAGCGCGTAGGCACTTAGTAAATAGCGTTTTTCCATCCATCAAAATATCGGTTTTAGCCACATAAACGGCTCCATTCAACCGGTATTCTTTACCGTAATCCTGTGATCTCTTACCTGAGAGATCAATTCCGGAAAAGCTGGCGTTCTCACCAAGCACGCCCACCCATGCTGTCGGGTGATCCACCTCACATACTGAAACGACTGTAGCCCTGTTCTTATCACTCGCGAATAGCTCCACTGCATCACAAATATCTTTGCTAGTGCGCAGTGGTGAAGTGGGCTGTAAAAGTACGATCGTGTCCGGCGAATAACCTGCCAAGCGCTCAACCGCTACAGCATCAACCAGTGCATCTACGGTAGTAGCAGTATCCGTAGCCAACTCATCTGCGCGCTTGAGTACGATAACGCCCTTAGATTCATATTGTCTGGCAACTGCAAGAATTTCTTCGTCATCGCTCGTTACCAATACCCGCGCGTCAAGCCCTGCCTCGAGTGCGACCTCAATGGTCCAACAAATCAGCGGCTTACCAGCAAGCGGAAGTACGTTTTTCCTTGGCAAACGTTTACTTCCACCTCTTGCGGGGATCACCATTAGGATCCTACGGCTATCAACCATTGAACGCACTTCCCACTTCGCTCTGGGCCCGCTCAAAGTCACCCATCTGCCCTATGTCCAACCAGTACTCATGTACCGGGAACATGTTGACGGGTCTACCTTCCTCAATCTGTTGTTCAAGCAATGTGGGCATATCAACCCGAACTCCACGCCCAACACTTTTGACCAACTCCGGGTTGAGTAGATAAATGCCCGCGTTCACGAAAAACTTGTGTACGGGTTTCTCAACCATTGACTTGATCTGGGTTCCATCACTGGTAATGACTCCGTAAGGAACCTGATGCTCGTACTTCCGCACGCACATAGTGGCGACGCTACCATGGTTTTCATGAAACTCGAGAAAGCTATGAATATTTAGGGAGGTGAGTAGATCTCCGTTCATCATGAATAGGGGTAGGTCAATTTCCTCATGTGGCAACAAGCCCAAAGCGCCACCTGTACCTAGCGGCTCATCTTCGTGAATGTACTGAATCGATACGCCCCATTTTTCACCGCTTCCGAAGTAATCCCGAATTACCTCCGGCATATAATGGGTCGATATGTAGAAACGATGAAAGCCAGCATTTACAAAACTCAGGAGAATCTGTTCCAGAATCGGCTTATCACCAACTTTTAACATTGGCTTAGGGCAGTTGTTGGTCAGTGGGCGTAACCGAGTACCGAACCCACCTGCCATCAAAAACACAGGATTGTCGTGGCGGTGCTTGTTCAGCACGTCATGTAAGCTTGTTAAGCCTACCACCTTTCTATCTTTGTCGATCAGAGGCAACTGCAGCAAGTCATGCTCTTCCAGCATTGAAAGCATTCGGCTTTCGCTCCAACCCTGTTCAGCAGTTTTTGGGTTTGGGTTCATTACCTGGCTAACTGATGTGCTTAGCGATCGATGTTTGAGCAACGCCCGACGCACATCACCATCAGTTAGGGTGCCTGCAAGTCTGCCTTCATCATCAACGACCAATGCAATACGGAGAGCAGCTTTATCCAGAGCTTCAATGGCCTGTTCTAAAGAAGCATCTGCTTTAACAAGGGCGTTACGCCATGACTTCATTGATTGCTCCATATCTTAAGATAGGTCTTTTGTCGGCAGGTTATAAAACTGTTTTTTCAGAATATTATCCAAAGGATAGTCGGCCAGTATTTTTGCAACTTTCTCACTAGCACCGCCACTACCGTATGGGTTGCTGGCGGCCTTCAACGCTTGCTGAAACGTAGGGGAATAAACACGTTCCAGCGCACTGAAAATCGACTGCCGCGAGGGTTCGCAATCAATGATACTGGTTGCTTGAAGACGACCCTTTTGGCGATCCCCTATATTGATTGTGCCGATACAAAAAGAAGGCGCTTCAGCCAATCCACTGGAAGAATTTCCTACCACGGCGTCGACTTGGGCAAGGCAGGAAAAATACCGCAGCTGGCCCAAAGAGGGAAACACACAGGCATTGTCGTGGTTATTAACAAAATCCTGCACCAGAGCACTCAGCTCGCGGCCGCCGGTATCTGCATTGGGCATGGTGAAAATCAGGCGTGTATCTTTAAGCTCATCTAATGCTGCTAGCAGCTCACTCATTTGCGCAGAGGAGCTATTACCACTCTCCAGCGTGACCGGGTGGAACGTAATCAAAAGATTCTTTGCATCGAAACGGAAACCTAGGGATTGCTCAAGCTCTTCACGTTCCAGCAGTTTAATCCGTTTTATGGCATCAATGCCCATTCCACCTACGTTGAACACACGCTCTGGCTGCTCACCCAACTGAATGACACGCTGCCGGTACTCTTTTGCGGCCACAAAGTGCAAGTGCGACATTTTTGTAATCGAGTGGCGAATCGCCTCATCGAAAGCACCTTCAGTGGTTTCACCACCGTGAATATGAGCGACAGGTATTCCTGCTATCAGGGCAGCGGACGCGGCTGCAAAAATCTCAAACCGATCTCCTAGAACGACAATCACATCTGGTTGCAAACGTTCGTATGCATCTGCAAAGCCAATAACACCCAGGCCCATGGATTTGGTAACGGCGGTAGCCGTATCCGCACTCAAGAGCATCTCGACACGAGCGTGAATGGTAAAGCCGGCTTCTTCAATCTCGCGATAAGTAGAACCAAACTCCGGTGACAGGTGCATTCCCGTAGCCACTACCTGAAGCTCTAGCTCTGGCTGCTGCTTAATTTCCTGCATTAACCAACGCAACAAGCCAAACTCAGCTCGGGTGCCGGTCACCACACAGATCTTGCGGCTCATAACTCGATCAACTCATCTTCATTGAAGTCTCGGGGCGCTGACCGACCGATCACCTCGTCCCACAGCATTGGAGAAACGCCCGTACCTGGGCGCTTTGTTGCTAGATTTTCGACGCTAAACAGCTCACCCGCCTTGATGTCTGTTGCGGCTACCAGGGATTTTCTGGCGATAGGCTTATTCTTCAGTTCGCTGGGGCTTGGGCGCTTGATGCCATCACCCAAAGCGCGCTCAATATTACGAATGCCCGCCACCATGGCCTTCAGTTCGTCCGGCTCCAGGCTTGCTCGATGGTCCGGCCCCGGAAGGTTACGGTCAAGGGTAAAGTGCTTCTCTATAACCGTCGCACCCAGCGCTACTGCAGCAATAGGTATTTCAATGCCCGACGTGTGATCTGAATAGCCCACCTTTACTCCTAAAGCGTTGCCGATATTGACCATTGCACGAAGATTTACATCTTCCATTGGTGTGGGGTACTCAGTAGTGCAATGCAGCACGGTGATCTTTGCCCTGGGCGTTCCCGCCTGCTCGATTACGTTAATGGCTGCTTCGATCTCGCCAAGGTTCGCCATGCCGGTGGATAGCAATACCGGCTTGCCTGTGCGCGTGAGATAGCGAAGATAAGGAAGGTTGGTCAACTCACCCGAGGGGACTTTGACAAATTTGGAACCAAACTCCTCGAGTAAATCAACGCTTTCCAAATCAAAGGCCGTAGAAAAAAAACCGATACCCTTTCGATTACACTCATCAATTAGTTCTAGGTGATTTTCTTTAGAAAGCTCTAGCTTGCGCACCATCTCCTGCTGAGATTCTTCAGGATCTGTCACGTTCTTTTGATACTCAGCTTTGGGCGCGCTTTTCGAAACCAGATTGCTGGCAATGAAGGTCTGAAACTTGACCAGATCTGCGCCGGCGTCTGCCGCTGCCGCAATTAACTTTTTTGCCAACGCCATATCACCGTTGTGGTTGACGCCGGCCTCGGCGATGATAAGTGTCTTCATTTGATCCTCTTCGCCGGTACACCGACATAAACTGCATTTGGTTCACAATCCCCGATAATCACTGCTGCGGAACCAATCACCGTCCCTTGACCCACCGTTAACTTATGGCCAATCGTTCCCTGATTAATCACAGCCCCAGCCCCCACCCAGCAGCCAACGCCTAAATGCACATTACCTGACACATTTGCTCCTGGAGCGATATGTACGTAACGTCCAACTTCGCAGTCGTGGGCGACCGTAACGTTCTGATTCAAGATGACAAAGTTACCGACTTCGATACTACTGGTGAGACGAACTCCAGCAGCTACGATAACACCGACGCTGTGATCCAGCCGTTCTCGCTGCTCACGTCCGAATGTCGCACTTGGGTGAATCAGATTAGTAAAACGTACTTTCTTATAAAAACGCTCGGCCACCTTGCGGCGAGCCACGTTATCCCCAATTCCAATGACGTATAACAGCTCTGAAAATCGGTCAACCTCGGATTCGAGAATGATGTGGCCCGGATAACTCCAGGCATCCCGCTCAACTTCATCTCGGGCTATATAGATGGGTTCTAAACCTAGCGCATGGGCAATATCTCCCGCCTCTCTGGCCATACCAGATGCGCCAAAGATTCCAATTTTAACCATCAATCTGACCCCAACAGCACACTACTCGGCAGATTCACCACCCGCGACTCCAACCACTCTGAATTTACAAGGTTACCCCTGCGGCAGTTCTGATACATCGAGAGGTGATTCATCAACGCCCAAATTGGCCGCGTCATCACGCCCGCATCATTCGTCGTTTTCAGCAGTGTGTCTCGGTGAGCTTTGTCTTCACAGATCACCGCATTCAGCCAATAATTGGAGCGGCAGTCTTCAGGCTCCGTGACAAACTGCAAATCCGTGCCACTTAAGAATTCATCATAACTGGCCGCCAATGCCCGCTTAGCTGCTATAAATTGCTCAAGCTGCTCCAGCTGAGCACAACCAAGCGCCGCATTGAGGTTGGGCATGCGGTAGTTGTAGCCAACCTCGTCGTGTATGTACTCATAGGTGTGAGGTTTTTTAGCAGTAGTGGTCAGGTGTTTGGCGCGATCGGCCAAAGCCTCCCCCGCTAGAATCATGCCACCGCCTCCAGTGGTCATAATTTTGTTGCCATTAAAACTTAATGTGCCCAGCGAGCCGATTGTGCCTGTATGTTGACCTTTGTAGAAGCTGCCAAGGGATTCTGCCGCATCCTCTACGATATGAATATTCCAGCGCCGAGAAACCTGGCACAAACCATCCAGATCGGCGGGGTGACCAAAGGTGTGCATCGGCACACAAGCGCGTATCGCTTTACCATCCAATTTCGTGCGGCATACGCCCTCCGCATCCAACTGAGCATTTTCAACTAACCATTGCTCCATGGCGGCTGGAGACAACCCTAGGGTGTCGCGATCAACATCCACGAAAACGGGTTCGGCACCACAATAGGCAACGGCGTTACAGGTGGCCACAAACGTTAACGGCTGGGTGATAACCAGGTCTCCTGCCTCCACTCCGGCCAACCTCAAGGCTACGTGCAATGCTGCAGTGCCGTTTACTGTGGCAATTGCCCGGGGTGAGCCGGTGTAGCTCGCTACATCCTTTTCAAAACGGTCAACATACGCGCCAACACTGGAGACAAACGTGGATTCGATGGTATCCATCACATACTCTTTCTCCCGCCCCGGAAAGATCGGTGCATGCAGCGGGATGAATTCGTTAGTGCCGAAATAATCTCGGACGAACTGTATCAGGTGCTTGCTCAAAATTTTCTCACATCTTGCTGTCGAGGTATTTTCCGGTTTCTTTGTGACCAAAATCCGGAATCATGCGAAAGAACATCTGGACGAGATCATCTTTACTCCAGGCAAGGTTCTTTTTCATCGAAGAAATACGTTCTTCGAATTCATCAAGTAGAGCTTCATCATATGCTGCATCATTCTTGATAATGCCCAGATTATTGAACCGGTCCATATCCAGCACTTCTTGATCGGTATAGAACTCTTCGAAATCTTTTTCACCGGTGGTGTCGCTGTTCGTGAAAAGACAAGGCCACTTACCTTGCTCCGGCAGGGTCTTGGCCAGCTCCCGGGCTTCATCTTCATCGTGGCAGAGGACTGGCTCCAGACCTTTTTGTTCAAGATACTTCACTGCGATGTCTGCAAACGAGATCAGGTGTAAATCTTCACTGAGCTTCGGGAAGAAAATATCCCGGTTGTCCCCAAAGATGCATGACATCAGGCACAGCTCGCCGGACTCCTTGGGCGTAACGAAGTATCGGCGGACGTCTTTCGGGGCAACGATAGGCTGACGTTTTTCCAGGCGCTGGTTAAAACCGTGGAGCAATGAGCCGTCTGAAAACGCAACGTTGGCAAAACGAGCGGTTGAAATCTCAATATCCAGACTTCGGCGCATCAGAAACATTTCCATGATGCGTTTAGAGGCCCCCATCATGTTGACCGGGTTAGCGGCCTTGTCCGTCGAGACACAGAAATACTTCTTGACTCCGGCATCGATTGCTTGCTTCAGTGTTTTATCTGTATTGAAAACGTTTACATCAATCATACGCATTAGCGTATAAGGGTCTTTCTCACTGCGTACATGCTTCAAAGCCGACAGATTTAAAATGTAATCGTATTGGCCATCTGCCTTAAAAAACGCATCGTACTCGATAGACCCAATATCAAGAGCAAAAGTTTGAAAATCGCCGTCTATGTAACCGTAGCTGCTACGGATATCTCTGACTAATTCGACGAGGTTATTTTCACTGATGTCTACAACGTGCAGTTTTGCTGGATTTCGCTTGAAGATTTCTTTTGTTACTGCTTGGCCGATTGAGCCAGCGCCGCCGAGTACTAAAAATCTAGATTTATAAACTATTTCAGACAATTTTTTTTGGTTTATTGTTATGTCAGCGCAGAACAGCTCTTTTTTTCTGCCAATGAGAGAAATAATCGAATGCATTTTCAGCTCCAAACGCTAACTTAGATATCATGTCCGTAGCGACAAGATTACTACGAAACATACATTAAATAATTCGCAGTAAGTGAAAATTATATTTTCAAAATCACTAATTATCAGTCGCGAAAACTAAAGCAATAGCAAAAATAAATTTCAAATTATTAGTTTGCTTTCTTCTTTATCACTTAAAAAGATAGCGAATTATCAAAGAACAGCCCCTTATACAAATTAACGAATTTTACGAATCAATTTACCTATAATAGGGCGTAGTCTACGAAAATTATAAAGCAACACGCTTGCAGTCTTAAAATCTCTGAGAATCATCCAAAAAAAGATAAATTCAAGCTTATCTCTCCCTCTAAAAATCTTGATATCAGACAAGAGCAAGCGCTTATTTAAACAAGTAAATAATTTTTTTGTCTGCGGTAATTCAAGATATTGCCTGTAGTTCAAATTATCTTTAAACCCGTTATTTTGACACCTACAAATTGCGGCTGCTACTGTCTTGAAAACTGTAAAAACGAATACATCTTGATTACGACATAATTTATCTAGATACAACATAGAGCATGGAGAGTCAGTTACACATCGAAGAGAATTTGATGTGCTTCCCTCCACACCGGACCTATATCCATAGAAACTATCTTTTGTTAATAAGATACATTTTGCTTGCTCTACTAAAAATGGTACATAACCATTATCTTCAGCCCAAATACCATCAGGAAACCAATCATCATTAGTTTTAAAAAGTGAACTCTTGAACAGTCTTCCACATGCAGAAAAGCCAGAATATAACGTCGAAATAGGATCAGCTAAGTCAAATAAAACTTTTTCGCTACTATAGAAATCGCAAGTACTAACAAAAGATTTTTTTCCGCCGGCCACAATATCTGCATTATTTTCACGAGCCGCTTTGATGAAAATAGATGCAAAATTTTCATGAATTATATCATCACTATCAACGAAACCAATGTATTCGCCGCTAGCCATTTTTATACCAAAATTTCTTGCTGACGCGGCTCCGCCGTTACTTTTTTCATAGTACTTGAACCTCGGATCTAAAAGGTATTCTTTTGCAATTAGCTCGCTTTTATCAGTCGAGCCATCATTGATCATTATAATTTCTAAATCATCTAGGCATTGTTTTTTAATCGATGATAGACACTCGTCCAAATGCCTTTCCTGATTATAGATTGGAATTATTAAACTTACGCTTATCAAGAACTCAGACATAAAATCCTCGAAAATTAGATTCGACTCAATAAGTCTTGAAAACTTTTCTCGAGTTCGTGCTTATCACCGGTATAGTCATTTACACATGCAGCTGAATACAAGTTATCAAAAATATTTTGAAAATCAGTTTCACTTTTCAAAATAAAACAGTTTGGGTACAGGTTTGATGTCGTTGAGTAATAATCTAAAAACTTGAAATCCCCTCCAACCAAACGATCACTAAATCGCACCCACCTATTTGGGATTCGATAAGCATCCGAAATTATTAAGCCATGCAGCGATGACGAAATAACAAATTGACACTGAGATATATCTTTCAAGAACCCATTAAGATCTTTTTGGATATCAATAAGACAAACTTCATTCTCATTTTTTTTAATAAACTCTAAAAGCATAGGATCTGCTTTATCCACATAATGCGGTATGATGCCTAAAAAATTTTGTTTGCTCGATTCAGGAAGCTCGAAATATTTTGGAAGAAGAACGGCGGGATCACCCAGGGGTATATTATTTTTCATCGCCACTTTAAAATATTTTACAAAATGCGCTTTGGTATATTCACCCCTTAAAGCGGCAACCGTACCAAATTTCTTAGATTTTGGAACGATACAATCCGAGATTAGACCGCTCCCAAAAATTTGACTTTTATGATTTGCATGATGAATGATGCTACCAGTTGAGAGAACGTGCTTAAAATACTTAGTTTTAATTAAGTAAATTTTTTTTCCTGACAACATTTCTAAAAGATCAACATTTAAGCTGTCCCCTACATTTGGTTCACCACTATAATAAAAGCATGGAAGCTTACGTAGAAGCTTTATATTCCAGAAATCGCATGACCATCCAAGAGCTCTTTTAAAAATCTTCTCAAGAAAAAAAAACATCATAAGTCCTTAAGGTAATAAAAGCTTTAGGGAAAGCCTGATTAACTCCTGGGCTTCCCGTTCAGGAAAAACGAATGAAACATTTCATACTGCGAGAATCGTGGCAAAGTAGTTCTCATCCAGTGCCGCTTTCTTCTGTTTTCGCCGGATGCCGCCTTTAAAATTAGTTTCATCTTTTAGATAATTCAAGGCGATATGACGCACTCTTGCGAGGTTCTCAGCAGCGTAACCACGATGGATTTTGTAGGCGTCTTCACGCAGTGCGACGCCCAAAGACCCGCGCAATTTATTCTCGATATACCAGTGTTGACGTGCCGCTTCGGCGAGCTTTTTTGCTCTCAGTTCGGCTGAACTGATGTAGTAACGGATCATAGGTTCTGTAGGCGCTTTATCGCCTTCGCTACGAAATGACATGACCACACCGACCGTTTTTAACCCAGGTTAATCATAGCTAAGCTCTTGAAATTATTCTGTAAACTCTTTTACAATATGGTAGCGCGTTTCTTGGCGGCCGCGATTTTTCTCGTCAGTCACATAGGCATCACCTTCAAAATGAACCAGCTCACTCACGGGGAAAGCTTGCTCAAAGGCCTTGACAAGCTTTGGCTGATTACCCTTGACAGGAGGTAATCCGCGCCTTTGTGAAGCGCACTCGCCACGATCTTTTTCTGACACCCCATGGCGTCAATGGTCACCAGGCAGCCTTGCAAATTTAGAAGCTTGAGTAGTGTTGGTGTCAGTGACGTCATGGCACGCTTTCATCCATTCAGCAAACGCGATTTGAAGTTGGTCCGCATTGATCAGTGCCATCACTCTGGCCAACGTGTCGTGACTGGGTATACCACCGGAAAAATTGCCGTATTGGCGCAGAAAATCCAGCTTTGAGTGGCCAAAATCTTCGATCTCGTCCCATCCTTCAGAACCACAAATCACCGCACAGACCACTAGAAATAGACTATCAGACATCTGATGTTGCACTTTCCAGGATTGGCGAAAGTCGGGAATGATGGACAAATAGTGAAGAAGAGACGGCACCAACATAGAGGCATCCATGAGTAAAATCATTAGATGACCATAGTAATCTCAACGAGCGCGCGCTACAAAACCCACCACAGCGCGGTTTTTCATGCATTTTCCCTGAGAACATTGGCGGTAAGTTCATATGTAGTTGGTAATAACTTTCTCATCGCTGACTTTGAGGAGTTTTTCAGAAGCTCTCCAAATCAAATTTATTTCACTTACAAAGGGAAAATAAAATTGGTTTATTTTTAAACTACAGGCTTCGGGATTACGGGACGCATACATCTCTACTTTATGTCAGACGGGTCAACACTTTTTCGTGCCTGAATTCCTCATCCAAAATTTAATCTGATAGACCAAAATACGTTCTTTTTATTTTAGAGCTTAACCACCGAAGGCTCAAAAGACGCTTTATCATGGTTATTGGAGATCTTAGTATCGATTTTTTGAAAAAAAAGGTACCTATAATCCCTCTGTTTTTACTATGTGCATCAGCGTGACCAACACGATAAATTGCGCCCCTAAAAGGCAAAGGGTTAAGAGGTGTTTTGTTTTTTTCGAGCTCACTTTTCAAAAATATATGACTACCTAGCATACGTTTTAAATATTTAGAGTCTATGTCATGTTCAAACTGTTCTAGCATCAAAAGATCAGAACGGACAATGTGTGAAGTACCACAAAATAGATAGAAGCCTTTGTATCTCATAAGCAAATTGCTATTATTTTGCCAGATCAGTCCCTCGTTTATATACCATCCATTTTCTCCTACGTTTTCACTAACAAACTGCGTCAAATCACAATGAACAAGATCATCATCGTCAACGAACATAAAATAATTTGTATCACCTGAATATTTTATACCCTCGAGAAGCCGCCTACCTTTGTCAAATCTAACTGCTTCACGAAAAAACTCCAAGTCCGCCGAACCTTGCAAATAATGTTGATTAGCCTGAAAGTCAACGAAACAAACATCAAAATTATTGGGTAATTTCGGAAGTTTGGCTCCAAAATTTGCAACGATAACAGCCTTCCATTCGGGACTTGTTTGACAACGTATTGACCGAACTGTTTGCTTAAGATTTTGAACAAGTATATCCCAATTTTCTGAACTTTCTTGGTGTCGTATTGGAATGATAAATGTTAGACACGTCATATAATTATCCTTATTTTTAATAAATTATTAAACAGAAATACAGGGGCTCGAGTAGTTGAAAATTGCTAACGTAAATTTTATATATCTGATTTTCTGCCGGATAAAAACGCCCTTAAATTTTTTTGAAATCTAAAATTAACGTGAGTGAACACCCTCCGTTAGTTAATTAACTCAGGGAAAACGCATGAAACATTTCACACCACAAGAATCATGCCAAGATAGTTCTCATCCAGTGTCGCTTTCTTCTGTTTTCGCCGGATACCGCATTTAAAATTCATTTCACCTTTTAGGTAATTCAACGCGATTTGACGCACTCTCGCGAGGTTCTCAGCGGCATAACCACGATGGATTTTACAGGTGTCTTCACGAAATGCGACATCCGAAAACCAATGAAATTTACTCTCGACATGCCAGTGCTGACGAGCAGCTTCGGTGAGTTTTTTGCGATCAGCTCGGCTGATGTGATGAAAATTCCGCCACAACGCGGTTTTTTATGCATTTTCCCTGCCTGAGCCGCCGGCCAGAATGATGCCTTTCATAAAAGTTCCTGAATCGTTATTTGCAAGTGCCGTTCGGTTACGCGTGCTGTGCCATAAACTTGAAGGTCTGGTTTTTTTCCGTCAGTTCGGTGTAGGTGCCAGAGTCCACAACGCTGCCGTTACCTAATAAATAGATGGTGTCGCACTGCTTTACTGTGGCCAGGCGGTGGGCAATCATGATGATGGTTTTTTGGCCAGCGAAATCGTGGATGGCGTCCATGATCAGTTTTTCGGTAATGCCGTCCAAAGCGCTGGTGGCTTCATCCAGAATCAGCACTTCGGCGTCGTGGTATAGGGCTCTTGCGATGCCTATACGCTGGCGCTGGCCACCGGACAGTTGCACGCCGCGCTCCCCTACTCGGGTGTTCAGGCCGTTTGGCAGTTCCTGGACCAGTTCTTCCAGGTGGGCCATTTTGGTGGCGCGGTTGACCTTTTGGTCGTCTATTTCATTTTCAGGCAGGCCAAAGGCGATGTTTTCGCGAATGCTGCTGTCGGCCAGAAAGATGGATTGCGGTACAAAGCCCAGGGTGTTTTGCCAGGCGCGCAGGTTGTCTTGGGTAATGGGTTTGCCATCGACTAATAATTGACCTTGTTCGGGCTGCATCAAGCCCAGCACCAGATCAATAGTGGTGGATTTGCCGGAGCCAGAGGAGCCCACCAGGCCAATCACGCTGTTGGCAGATATGGTGATGTCCAGATTTTTCAACGCAGGTTTTTTCTTGCCTGGGTAGGCAAAGGTCACGTTTTTGAGCTGAATGGAGGTTTTGGGAACCAGGTGCGTATGGCTTGTTTGTTGAGCCGTTTTCGCTTCTGCAGATTCGTTGACTGCGCTGGCTTGTAGGTCGCCTTTTATAGACTCAAAAGCTGCAATGTTACCCCTGATCGCAGACAGGCTGGTGTATACCTGCTGAAAGGCTGGCAGCAGTTTGAAGCCCGCCAGTGCGTACACGGACAACACCGGCAAGATGGTACCCACGTTGCCTTGGTGACTGGTCAGCAAATACAGGATCAAAAAGATCACGCAGCCAAACGCTACTAGCTCCATCGCGAAGCGTGGCACTTGGCTCATCACTTGGTTGGTGCCTTGGGCGTGAGCAAACTGGCTGCTGGCTTTGTCGAAGCGGCTAATAAAGTCTGGTTGTCGGCCTAATAACAGCGTGTCTTTTATACCGCCAAAGCCTTCGGCCATCAGCTTGAATCTGGTTTGTTGAGAGCGGCTAATAGTTTGACCGTTGGCGCTTAGCCGCCTACGCACAATGCGGAACAACAACCAGTAAGCAACAGAGAAGATCACAACGCCGGTGATGGCTACAGCCGGGTTGTACAGGAATATACCGATGGCCATAAACAGCGCCATCACCAGCTTTGCATTCATTTGCATGAATGGGTTAATGATATTGCCGGCAACCCGCTGGCACTCCCCCGTAATCTGCTTTGTTAATTCGCTGCTGCTGCCACTGGCGTGAAACAACCAGGGCTGATGCATGTAATGGCGATACAGGCGAATACTCAGTTCCGCACCCACACGGGCGCCGTACATCGACAGGCGCCACACGGTGACCGTTGAAATAATGGCCGCAAGGGTCAGTAGGCCCATGACCCCAATGCCTACCCAAAACAAAAAATGCTCTGGCGAGTTGGCACCGGTGGCGCTATAAATCTGCGCCAGGCGGCCATCGCCTTGCAGCTGGCTCATGTCGCCGACCAGGGCCATGAAAGGCCCGATGGACACCACTCCTGCAATTTCAGCGAAGGCCATCAGCACCACCAGCAGCTGCAGTTTTACCAGCTTTTTGCGCTGTTGTTTGGTCAGCAGGCGGTAGAGTTCTAGCAGTTGTTTCAGCATATAGGGTGTTTCGCCTTGTCCTTCAGTGCGTCCATCCGTGCGTCCATCAGTGCGCGCTTTACCCCTAACTTCCAGTGGGGCAAGGTTAGGCCATAACGGGTTTGCAGTTTTTGGGTGTTCAGGCGTGAATTCAGCGGGCGTTTGGCCGGCGTGGGGTAATGTTCGCTGGCAATCGGCAGTATGGATTGCGGCAGTGCGGTGACCGGGGCGCCCAGGGCTTGCAGAGTTTCTGCAATGTAGCGGGCGTAGTCGCACCAGCTGGTGTCGCCGCTGGCGGCCAGGTGGTACACGCCGTTGTCGACACTGCCCGGGCGGCGGGCGCGCAGGCAGTGGGCGGTGATGTCGGCGATCAGTTCGGCGGAGGTGGGCGCGCCGATTTGGTCACCCACGATGTTCAGGCTGGGCTTTTGTTGTATTAAGTTGGCCATGGTATTGACGAAGTTGCGGCCGTGGCGGGCGTACACCCAGCTGGTGCGAAAGATCATGTGGTGGCCGCCGGCCTGTTGTATGGCGTGTTCACCGGCCAGTTTGCTTGTGCCGTAGGTGTTTAGCGGGTGGGCGGTGTGGTGTTCTTGCCAGGGCAAGTCGCCGGCGCCGTTAAACACGTAATCGGTGGAGTAATGCACCAGTAAGGCGCCCACGGCTTTGGCGGCTTCGGCCAGTAGGCCGGGTGCGGTGGCGTTTATGCGGTGGGCCAGCTCTGGATTCTGTTCGGCGGCGTCGACTGCTGTGTAGGCGGCGGCGTTCACAATCACGCTGGGGCGCAGTGTTTGGATGGTGTCTTGCAAGCCTTGGGGGTTGGCTAAATCACCGCAGAGGCCGTTTTCCGTTGCGCGGCCTAACGACACCACCGAACCAAGGGGCGCCAGTGCACGCTGCAGTTCCCAGCCTACCTGGCCGTTTTTGCCCAGCAGCAGGATGATTTCTGGTTTTTCCTTCAAGCTTCTTTCCCCGCGGCCTGTGTTATCTCTTTTACGCCCAGTCGCTCGCGCTGATAGCTGCCATCTTGCACCCGCTGGCACCACTGCAGATTGTTCAGGTACCACTGCACGGTTTTTTCGATGCCGGTTTCGAAGGTTTCTTGGGGAGTCCAGCCGAGCTCTTTCTGAATTTTGGTGGCGTCTATGGCGTAGCGCATGTCGTGGCCGGGGCGATCTTTTACGGTGGTGATTAAGTCCCGATAGTTGGTTTCCTGCGGGCGCAACTCTTGGAGTGTGTCGCACAATGTGTGCACGACATCGATGTTCTGTTTTTCGTTGTGGCCACCGATGTTGTAGGTTTCGCCTACTTGGCCTTCGGTGACCACTTTGTACAGCGCGCGGGCGTGGTCTTCTACGTACAGCCAGTCGCGAATTTGGTCGCCTTTGCCGTATACCGGCAGGGGTTTGCCTTCCAGCGCGTTCAGAATCACCAGCGGAACCAGCTTTTCCGGGAAATGGTAGGGGCCGTAGTTGTTGCTGCAGTTGGTGATCAGTACCGGCAGGCCGTAGGTGCGCATCCAGGCACGTACCATGTGGTCTGCACTGGCTTTGCTGGCGCTGTAGGGGCTGCTGGGGGCGTAGGCGGTGTTTTCGGTGAACAGGTGCTGGTGGGCGTTGTCGCTCTCACTGGGGTGCGGCAAATCACCGTAAACTTCGTCGGTGCTGATGTGGTGAAAGCGGAAGTTGGCTTTTTTTGCATCCGGCAGCGTGTTCCAGTAGTGGCGCGTGGCTTCCAATAATGTGTAGGTGCCGACAATATTGGTTTCAATGAACGCCGCCGGGCCGTCTATGGAACGGTCAACGTGGCTTTCTGCTGCCAGGTGCATGATGGCATCCGGCTGGCGTTGGGCCAATACACGGTCGACTTCGGCGCGGTTGCAGATGTCTACCTGCTCGAAACTGTAGCGTGCACTACCGCTTACGTCGGCCAGG
>Ga0307964_1000542_pt1 | contig 19532 bp, 21 predicted proteins | sample OrgLakmetagen596_FD_201823 | JGI IMG/M metagenome (GOLD analysis project Ga0307964, IMG submission 201823) | Saline water microbial communities from Organic Lake, Antarctica - #596 | ecosystem: Environmental > Aquatic > Non-marine Saline and Alkaline > Saline | place: Antarctica: Organic Lake... | reverse complement strand
CATGCCCCAGACTGAAAAAAATGCTCTGTCGATCCGGTTATCCCCGCACAACCGTGGCTACGTAGCCCTGTCTGACGAGCGCCTTAACCCGGCGGCGGGCGGTGATATGAAAGAGGCTTTCAATATTGGCACAGACCTTCCGGCAGATCATCCTGATGTTCTGGCCGACAAGCCCTTTCGTGGCGTGAATTTCTGGCCGGCACTGGCTGGCTGGCGTGAGCAGGCAATGGCCTACTTCGACCACTGTCTGGCCCTGGGCCGCACCATTCATAGTGGTTTCGCCCTGGACCTGGGCCTGGATGAAGACTTTTTTGCACCGCATCTGTCCAATCCAATTGCCACATTGCGCATGCTGCATTACCCGGCCAGCGCCGATACTCTAAGCCGCACCGATGGTGCCGCGGGCACCCATACCGACTACGGCAACGTTACTATTCTGGCCACCGACGAAGTAGCCGGGCTGGAAGTTCTGAACCGTCAGGGGGAATGGATTCAGGCGCCTTACATACCGGGTGCCTTCGTCTGCAACATAGGTGACTGTCTGATGCGGTGGAGTAATGACACCTACTTGTCGACACCGCACCGGGTGCGACCACCGGCTCAGGAACGCTATTCACTGGCCTTGTTTCTGGAGGTAAATCCCGACTCCGTGGTGGATCCCAGGGACATCGTTAGCCATGAGCCGCCCCGTTATGACCCTATTACCTGTGCCGACTATCTCACCCGTCGCCTGAATGCTACTTATGAGCACCGAACCCCCCAGGCGCAGCCCTGATATTTTACGCCAACCAAACCGGGCACCCACGATATAATGGCGCCTCTGGAGTGGGTGTCCAACCTTCCTGCCATAAATCGCAGCACATCATCCTCGTAATCACGCAGCCGCTCTAACAGGTTGTTGAAAAAGGCTTCCTGCCTTTTCCAAAACACGAAAATCAAAAAATGTGATTTTTACTTTTCTCACGAAATCCAAGATTTATCAGCCTCTGATTGTGACTGGTGATTAGCCAATCGATGTGATGCCTTCAGGGCTATCTGGAATAACTGACCCACGCTGGTTAGGGACTGGATCTGAATGGTTCCTTGTGTAACCATTCCGGTCATATTTCATCTGGACTGACACTCAATGACCGATGCTTCCACCGGGTCCCGGTTTGACCTGAATCAATTTCTGCCGTATCGGTTCAACCGCCTGGCCGATCGGGTCAGTGAGCAGTTGGCGCACCTTTACGAGTCGTCCTATTCACTGACCATTGCCCAGTGGCGGGTGTTGGCCTGGCTGAACCAGCATGAGGTGTTGACGGCAAAGCAGATTCGCGATGCGACAAGGATGGATAAAGCCCGGGTATCGCGTGCCGTGCAGTCGCTGGCAGAGCGGGCGCTGATCAGTCGCAGCCCGGACCATAAGGACCAGCGCGCCCATCATCTCCGGTTAACCTCTGAAGGGCGTGCCTTGTTGGATAAACTGTTGCCCGAGGCGCGGAGTTGGGAGGCATCCTTGCTGGCCTCGTTGTCGGTCGCTGAGCGCGATGCGCTGCTGGCGGCCATGACCAAGCTTGAGCACGCCCTGAGTAACCCAGCTAAGGCTGGCTCAGCGCCACGATAAACGCGTCATAGGGGTGTAGTTCCAGCACTGTGCTCAGTTCAGTCCTTGCTGTGCCACTGCAAATCAGAACGTTTGCTGTGTCGACGGGCACATTGTCCGGCAGCGCTATACTCAGTTTTTCCGAGGATAAGTTTCCCACGATCAGTAGCGTTTCTGACTCACCTGTGCGCAGGTAGGCAAACACCTGTGGGTGGTCCTCCAGCAACAGTTCGAAGTGACCCGTAACCAGGGTGCTGTTGGTTTTACGCAGCTGGATCAGTCGCTGATAGTGATAGAAAATGGAGTCCCTGTTTTCCAGGTCGGCGGTGACGTTGATCTCCGTGTAATTCGGGTTAACCTTCAGCCAGGGTTCGGCTGTGCTGAATCCGGCATGCTCACTGGTGTTCCACTGCATCGGTGTGCGGGCGTTGTCGCGGCTGTTTTTATGGATGGCGGCCATCAAGGTCGCGTGCTCATCACCTTGCTCGAGTTTTTCGATATATAGATTTCGGGTTTCGATGTCCTGATAGTCTTCGATCGATTTGAACGCCACATTAGTCATGCCGATTTCTTCACCCTGATAGACATAGGGCGTGCCCTGCATGCCATGCAGAACAGTGGCGAGTGCTTTGGCGGACGCCACTCGCCAGATACCGTCGTCGCCGTATTTGGAAACCGCGCGTGGCAGGTCGTGATTGTTCCAGAACAGGGAGTTCCAGCCCCGACCTTCAAGCTCAGTCTGCCACTTGGCGAACACCTGCTTGAGCTCGAGCAGATCGACAGCGCGCGGCTTCCATTTGCCGTAAACCGGATCAAAGCTCAATGCAATATGTTCGAACTGAAACACCATCGACAGTTCTTCGCGTTCGGGAGCCGAGTAAAGCCTGGCGGTCTGTGGCGTAACGCTCCAGGTTTCACCCACGGTCAAAGCGTCACGGCCTTTCAGCGTAGCCTGGTGCATGGCCTGCAAATGGGTATGCAGGGTAGGGCCATTGGCGAGGACTTTACTGTCTACGTCCTTGCCAATCAGGTCAATTACGTCCATACGGAAGCCGGCAATGCCGCGGTCGAGCCAGCGGTTCATCATGGCGTATACCGCCTCGGCTACCGCCGGGTTTTCCCAGTTCAGGTCCGGTTGTTTAGTCGAGAACTGGTGAAAATAGTAGTCTTTCGTGGCCGGGTTAAAGGTCCAGGCCGGGCCGCCGAAGTAGCTGCGAATGTCGCTTGGGAGTGACCCGTTTGGCCGCGCATCTCGCCAGATATAATAGTCGCGATAGGGGCTGTCTGGGGATTGCCGGGCCGACTCGAACCAGGGGTGTTCGTCCGAGCTGTGGTTGACCACGAGATCCATAATGAGCTTGATGCCACACACGCGTGCTTCGCTAATCAGCCGGTCCATATCGGCCAGGGTGCCGAATTCCGGGGCGATGTCATCGTAATCGGAAATATCGTAGCCGTTATCGTCCATCGGTGATTTGAACACCGGCGACAGCCAGATCACGTTAATGCCGAGCAAGGCCAGATAGTCCAGTTTGCTGATGATGCCATTCAGATCACCCACGCCATCATTATTGCTGTCCATAAAGCTGCGCGGGTATATCTGATAGACCACGGAGGATTTCCACCAGGGATGCGACATTGTGGTGCCTCCTGTTAGCTGTTCTATTGGCTATCGTGACTGTGATGGCAAAATAAATGATCCGTCTATCCTGACGCCTTATGTATCAGCAAGGGATTATAGGCGTCAAAAACTGCGGTGCAAACGGAGCCGGGTTGTTCAAATCAGAACCGTTTTCAGAAGAGTATGAGGTTCGTTGTCAGATAGAACTGATCGGGATGTTTCAGGAGTATCCGGAGGTCGCTACCCGGGCGTGTCACCCGGTTGGCTCAGTGACGGGCCCGGGAAGACGGAGCCAATAGAGTAGGCAAAGAGTGGTGATGCTGCTCAGCTATCGTGCTTGTGATGATCCCGGTCTATGGCACTGCCGACGGTATTTGAAGGTTTTTTGCTGGCTTTGTCCGCCTTGGGTTTTTTCTTTTCCTTATGGCCTTTGTTCTTTTCTTTGCTCATGATGATGGCTCCGTTGATCGTTCACTGAAGGGCCTTGTCATAGCGCCATCCTGATATAGGTTTAGTTGATGAAATCAAACTGTCAACTCTGACTGTTCTGTATGAAGTCCATTATTAATTAAAGTGTGATACGTAATTGATGTTATAGTCTGGGGTCAAAAATCTTTTGCCAAGACATCGCCCATGCACATTACCCGATATTCTGACTACGCCCTGCGCGTACTGATCTACCTGGCTGCGGACAGAGAGCGCCTGACCACTATTCAAGTTATTGCCGACAGCTATGGCATCTCAAAGAGTCATTTGATGAAGGTCGTGAATCAACTCAATAAGCTGGGCTATGTTACGGCTATAAGAGGTAAAAACGGGGGTTTGCGGTTGGGGCAGGATCCGGTAAACATCAACATTGGCGTGCTGTTTCGAGAAACCGAGTCCGATATAAGCTTGGTGGAGTGTTTTTCCTCGGCCAATCAATGTTCTATTGCACCGGTCTGCGATTTAAAAAACATATTGAATGAAGCGCGTAACGCCTTTCTGTCAACGCTGGACAACTACACCCTTGCCGATCTGATTCAACCCAGAAATCAGTTCGATCTGACGCGCATCCTGCGTATTGTCTAACCCTGAATCCATGCCGTTTCAATGGGCCTCTAGGCCCATGCAGTTCAGCGAATGCAGGCGCAGCACGTAAGACAACTTAGCGACGACAGGGAGGAGGAGCATCATCATGTGCGAAAAAATCTGCACGCCCAATCCCTGGTTGAAGTTCCACACATAAGCATTCAGTGTCGCGACGATGAATCCAAGAACAGCCAGTATCATCAGTGTATGGGCCAGATCCAGTCTTTGTTGAGCTATCATGACATCCTCCTGTTGCGTTGAAAGACCCCCATCAGAGGGCTGTTCTTATAAAGGTCTATATTATATCACTCTTTATAAGATCTATTATTGATATATCTTTAGAGAAGTCAATACGAGTGTTTTATTTTTGTCTGCCAGGACTGCAGCAAGGCAGTCCTGGTCGGGTTGTAGTCAGCGAGTTGCTGTGTCGGTGCGAGGCGATATCAGGATGTGCGTGTAGCAAGCCAGAAAAAGTCCAAAAGCCAGAATCCAGGCCAGGGCGGAGAGGTTAACGGCCCACCGGTAGTCCAGCCACTGACTAGCGGCCGCCAGCCGCAGCAAGGTGGCGAGGGTGATTAGAACGTAACTTCCAATAGCGTAACGCGGTAACTTCATCGGCCGGCCGGTATGGCCCAGTGATACCCGGGTCATCACCCCGAGGATCAGGGTGGCCATGGCACCCAGTCCAAGACTGTGTTGCCAAAAGTGTGTAGCGCTGAGCAGCGACCAGTCAGTCAGGCCTCGAAATACCAACGACAGCGCCAGCCAGGCATAAGCCAGATGCAGTATCCACAGAAGCGGCTCGCCGAGTGCGCGCCAGCCCTGCCAGTGTGCGAGGCGCAGTCCGTTGGCGACACCGGCAACGAGGGCGACCAGGCCCGTTATCTCGAGGCTGACTGTCAATAAATCCAGAACAATGAGCAAAGCAATGCTGGCCAGAGCCAGGCGATCCAGCCAGGCGGGGCGGCGCACGTTGCCTGGTTTATTGTTTTTTTGCAGCCAGTTGCCAGTAAAGGCGGGTATTATCCGGCCAGCGATCACAGCCATTAACAGGGTGATCAGGCCGAGCCCCAGTTGTTCTGCGGTATTCAGTAAGGCCATAGAGCCGGTCATAAACCCCAGATGCATCATGGCGTTCCCCGTTAGCAGTAGCGCCAACACACCCACGAGCACCAGGTTACGATGGTTTTTATGACGAATCAGTATGGTTGCAACATAGAGCGTTAAGGCCGTCAGAAAGGCCAGGTCAATCAAGGCGACCAGCCAGGTAGGCCAGAAGTTGGCGGTCAAAAACATCAGCCGACCGGCGACCCATAGCATCACCATCGCCAGCAATCCTAAACCGGATAAGGGCTTGGCTCCGGTCCAGTTGGTCATGGCGGTAAGCACAAAACCGGCTATGGCCGCCGGCACCCAGCCATACAGCATTTCATGACTATGCCAATGCATTGGCGACCAACTAACCGGTATCGTCCAGCCACTGAACAGGTAGGTAACCCAAACCAGTATGGCCACTATGGCGTACAAGGCGTTGGCCATAAAGAACGGACGAAATGGGTAGCTGAGCCAGGCTGCAGTAGATAGAGTCGGCATGATGACCTCCTTAAAAGAAGTATAGATAATACATCTATAGGAGTCTCAGTACACTGACTGTCTCCGAGTGGGCGACGCTTTCAAGAGGGTTTATGACGTCCGGGTTGATTCGCTATTTTTTGCTCACCTCTGTGCTATTTTCAGGTCACTTCTTTGGTAGTCAGTGGCGTTTTCTTTTTGTTCGGGCGGTGGCGTCAATTATACTCACCAGATCTGCCTTACCTGAGGTATGGCAGGTCAGTTTGATTCGGTTAGACTATCGTCATTTTGTGAAACTGTAGAAGTTGGAACGCCTATGGATGTCATTGTCATTGGAGCCGGTGTCGTCGGCTTAGCCATCGCCCGGCGTTTTTCGCAGGCAGGTCAGTCTGTGCTCGTGCTTGAGCAACACCCGACACCCGGTCAGGAAACCAGTTCGCGCAATTCTGAAGTCTTGCATGCTGGTATCTACTATCGCCCTGGCTCGCTTAAGGCTCGACTGTGCGTGGAGGGGCGCGAACAACTGGTTGCTTATTGCCAACAGCGTCAGATACCACATCGGCTTTTGGGTAAGCTGATTCTGGCAACGGACGAAGCCGGTGAAGCGACGCTTGATACATTGCAGGGGACGGCTGCAACCAATGGCGTTTCACTGGATGACCTGTCGCAGCAACAGGTTGCCCGGTTGGAGCCGGAGGTGTCCTGCCGCCGTGCGCTCTGGTCGCCAAAAACGGGGATCATTGATTCCCATGCGCTGATGATGGCTTTCCAGGCAGATATTGAAGCCTGCGACGGGGATGTCGTGTGCCATCATCGGGTTGAGCGCATTGAGCGTAGCGGGGATCACTGGCAGGTGTCAGTGGTCGACAGCGAAGGCGAGCGTTCCAGCATCGAGGCCGGTCGGGTTATTAATGCTGCGGGCCTGGGCGCGCTGGCAGTGGCCCGGACGGTGGTGCCTGTCTTACCCAATGTGCCCATTGCGGCTTATGCCAAAGGCTGCTATTTCGGCTACAGTGGTCGTTTGCCGGTGTCGCACTTACTTTACCCCACGCCGGAAGTCGGGGGTCTTGGCATCCATCTGACGCTTGATCTGAATGGTCAGCCGCGGTTTGGACCCGATGTGACGTTTCTGGATAGCGATGTGCCGGATTACAACGTAGATCCTGGGCGTGCCAGGGCCTTTGCCCGGGCCGTCCAGACATATTTACCTGGTATTGATCCCGACAAATTGGTGCCGTCTTATGCCGGAGTGCGACCCAAGGTTCAGGTCGACGGCGCCGTTGCCGACGACTTTTTGCTGGATCTTTGCTCGTCACCCGATCACCCGGGTCTGATGCATTTGCTGGGTATAGAATCGCCCGGGCTGACAGCCTCGATGGCCCTGGCCGATGCCGTTTTTGAACGCACTTAATATGGGGTTGAGCATTGAGGCGAGCGGCATGTCCATCCATCCACACCCACCCGTGCAACGCTCTGTATCGCATGCATCACTGGTATTTCTGGCTTTACCCGTTAGGCTGGACACCCGTTTCACCGGCCAGAGAGTGAGCCCCGCATGACCTTTGATACCCTGCTGTCGCTGTTACCCTGGCTGGCTATTATTTTTATGGCATCGGGTATTATCAAAGGGATTTCGGGCTTTGGCATGCCTTTTATCGCGATACCGGCTTCGACCATCCTGTTTAATGTGCCCATTACCCAGGCCATGGGCTGGGTTCTGGCATCTGGCTTTGCGACAAATATTGTGCAATTGGTGCAAACCCGCCGGCACTGGCGAGTGTTGCGTCAGATTTGGGTTCTGTTGCTGGTGTTATTGGCTACCATGAGCGTTTCGGTTCAGTTGCTGTCGGCCTTAAATACTCATGTCCTGTCCATTGTATTGGGCGGTGTGATGATTATTTCCATAGGGGCGCAACTGGCGAAGCCATTGCGCGTACCTCCTGGTAAGAAGCAGACCTACTACCTGGTCAGCGGTTTTATCAGCGGTCTGTTTGGTGGCATGACGTCGTTTTTCGGGTTTCCATCGCTGCAGGTTCTAATCGCTTCCGGGTTGCAAAAAGCCGAGTTCATTTTTGCTACCGGCGTTGTGTTGTTTTCCGGAACGGTCGTTTTGGCCGTTGGACTGGGCAGCCAGGGTCTGGTCACCCGCTACGATGGCCTGATGTCCATATTGCTGTTTATGCCAGCCGTGCTGGGTATGTTGATCGGCCAGCGACTGCGCGAGCGGATGTCGCCTGACGTCTTTGGCCGAGTCGTTTTGCTGGTATTGCTGGCCACGGGGGCCAGCATGCTAGTTCGCGGGGTCGTCGGCTGGTTGTCAGTATGATGCCGGCTCAAGTCATGCTGGCAACCTGGGTCTGCAGCTCACTGACCAGCGACGGGTCCAGTTCCAACTGACGCGCCAGCTCGGTCAGATAGGCTTTTTCCATGTAATTCTGTTCATCTACCACCAGCAGGCTTGCCAGATACATTTCGGCGCCCATCTCAGGCGTTTTCGTGGCCAGGGCAATGTCCGCCGGGTCGAGCGGTTTACGCAGTTCCAGGTCGAACCAGTGAGTCAGTTCTGCATCAAATTGCCACCAGATTTAAGCAATTGATCGATCAAGCCACGGGTATTCTTCGAGCTTCCTCACGGTAGGTGTTCACTGAAGGTGTGCTGCCATTCTTGCTGCTGAATGCTCTATATTGCTCAATGTATCGACAATTCCCATACTGACAATTGGGCTGACGGAACTTTTACCTGACGGTCGGTGTTCCTTGCTTCACCGCCGGGGAGTCGTTTGCAGTGGTGGGTCTGTTATACTCGTCGCCTACAAGCCCGTCCGTCGGATCAATAAGGTAATCATTCAGTGTTTGATGAATTAGACATCGTCCCACCTCTTTCTGCCGCGTTAACCAAGCATGGCATCCACGAAGCGACCGATGTGCAGGAAGCTGTTATTCCGCGCATTCTGGATGGCAAGGATCTGATGGTCAGTGCCCAGACTGGCAGCGGCAAAACCGTGGCCTTTGTGTTGCCCATGATGTCTATGTTTAATCGCCGTAAGTCGCCAAATACTGGCATCAGAGCGCTGGTGCTGGCACCGACGCGAGAGCTCGCCCGGCAAATACAGCAGGTATGCCGTCAGTTGGGCGCTGCCATTAATGTGACCAGCCTGAGCATAACTGGCGGTGCTTCGTTTCAGGAGCAGGCGGCTGAATTGCGCAAGACCCCCGATATTCTGATCGCGACGCCGGGTCGGTTAAAAGAACATCTGGAGCGACGCAGCCTGGAGCTGTCAGACATCGAGTTTCTGATTTTTGACGAAGCCGACCGGATGCTGGACATGGGCTTTCGGGACGATGTTATCGCCATCACCGAGCATTGTTCACCGACTCGTCAGACGTTGTTGTTTTCAGCAACCCTGGAGCATGGCGGTGTGTTGGCCATGGCCAAGCAACTGTTGCATCAACCCGAAACCATCGCGCTGCATGCTTCGCGTTCAGTGCCGGAGAACATCCGCCAACGGTACATGCTGGCGCATGATGACCGGTTTAAAGAAAAGTTGATTCACGCCCTGCTGGACGAGGCGCCGAACCAGCAGGTGATTATCTTTACCAATACCATTGTTAAAGCCGAAAGACTGCATTCATTGTTGCTCAGTGGTACCCGCCGTTGCGGTATCTTGCATGGCAACCTGACGCAGGAAGAACGTAACGCAGTGGTCAGTGGCATGCGCAGTGGTAAATACAAAGTGCTGGTCACGACCGATGTAGCCGCGCGCGGGCTGGACCTGCCAAGCGTTGAGTTGGTGGTTAACTTTGATCTGGCTCGCAAGGGTGATGAATACCTGCATCGGGTCGGCCGCACCGGGCGCGCCGGACAACCTGGGCGGGCAGTTAGTCTGGTCGGTCCGAACGAATGGGACCTGATGGCGCGAATTCAGAAGTATCTGGGTGCAGGTTTTGGCAAGACAACAATGCCTGGTCTGACCAGTACCTATCAGGGCCCGGCCAAGGTGCGCAATTCCGGCAAGGCTTATGGCAAGAAAAAACCGAAAAAGCTGAAAGGCAAAGACAAGGCAAAGGTTAAAAAGCCAGCCAAAACCGGCCCACGTCCCAGCCGTCCCAGCGGTCCGGCCTCAGAACGGGATGGTTTTACCCCACTGAAACGTAAAAAGCCCGCGGATGATTAGTCCGCAGGCTTCTAGCCAGCCCCTCTGAACGCAAGGGCGACCTACTTACAGAGCCGGTTTTAACGCCAGATCGGCTTGACCATCTCACGAGCGACCTGATCACGGGTCAGCCCCAGATCTCGCAAACGGTAATCCGGCAGGTTGGCCAGCTTCTGCCGCGTCTTATAGCGCATGGCGGTGCGCTTGACTTGCGCCAGCAATCGCTTCGCAAAGGGTGCTGGCAGGCTGATGTTAAAGCAGGCCATTGTAGTGTTGAGCGTCAATTGAGTCATGTTTTGCCTCCTGTTTGTGCAACAAGTTAATGAACCCATCATCAACCAGTTTCGGATTAGCCGCAATTGATATAAATTGATTTTCGAGTAAGCTGGGCTTAACTGAAGTCATCGGTTTTTGCTATGTCTGATTCACAGTTTTCCCGTTTGCCGCCGCTGAATACGCTTAGGTGTTTTACTCTGGCGGCCGAACACCTGAGTTTTAAAGCGGCCGCACAAGCGCTGTTCGTTACCCAGGCGGCGGTGAGTCATCAAATACGGACACTGGAGGATCATCTGGGTGTGAAACTGTTCGAGCGCCTGAACCGGGAAGTGCGGCTGACGCCGGAAGGTCATGCACTTTTACCCTACGTTCAGGAAGCCTTCGCTAGCCTGAACACGGGTGTATCAAGGCTGCGTGCCGACCCGAATCCGGATCGATTGAAAGTCTCGGTTATTCCATCCTTTGCATCTGCCTGGCTTGCGCCCCGTTTGGGCAGCTTTCGTCAACGTCAACCGCAGTACCGTGTGGTACTTAACCCAACCCACGACGTCGATACCTTCGATGGTGAAACCGATGTTGCGTTGCGCTTTGGTAGCGGTCGCTATCCGGGGCTTGTCTCTGAATGGCTGATGCACGACACCCTGATGGCTGTTTGCGTGCCGGATATGATACCACCAGAGGGTGCCACCATTGATTGGTTGCGTTCGGTCGACCTGGTTGAGGACCTGGACTATGAGCCAGAACCCTGGGGGCGCTGGGTGCAGCAGCAAGGCCATCTCTGGGAAGGGTTTAACGTGGCCATGACCATTGAAGATTCCCGGATGCTGATTGACATCACCCTGGCGGGTGGCTTTGTCGGGCTGGCACGCAAATCACTGGTGCAAAGTCATCTGCTCAGCGGGCGTCTGATAAAGGTATTTCCGTTTGAGTTACCCATGGCGTTTTCCTATTATCTGGTTGCCCCTGAGCGTTATCTGAAGCGGCCCAAAGTGGCCGCCTTCCGCAAGTGGCTGATCCGTGAGATGCAGACGACTTTTTTACCGGAGATGTGGGATTTTCACGGTACCTGATGGTTAGTACGTTGTTGAAAAAGGCAGGAAGCCTTTTTCAACAACCTGTTTGAGGCCTTAACTCAGGCTGTGCCCAACCCCTGAAGCAATCGAAGAAACGACTGAACAGCGCCCACCTGCGGCCTGCTGCTTCCTGAAGCACTGTAAGCAGGTTTATAAAGTCGTCAAATTGCGCCATGGTATCGGGGTTTCTGCTAGGCAGAATGTGGCATTCATTGACTGAAGGATCAGATCAGCCCCCCGGTTACCACATCAGGTCGTCCGGGACGACAAAGTCGGCGTAGGGGTCGTCTTCATCGGGCTCATTGGCATCGGGCTCTGCTAAAAATATCACGGCTTCGGAAAAACGTTGTGCAATTTTTTCAGCGACGGCCTTGGCCACGATAAGGTATCGCTCGTCGACCGAGCAGATTGCAACCCGGCCTCTGGCCAGTTGTTCCTGGACTTCCTGGTTTACGTAGAGTTGCTTGATCTTGTTAATGCGGGCATCGGTAAAACTGAAGCGAATGTCGCCCTCTACACTTAGCGCATTCTGCGCCAGCATCTGGGCGGCCTGTGCTTTCATTTCCCTGGCCTGTTCAGCCTCTTGCCGCTGACGATTCAGGTCTCGGTCGCGCTCGGCTTTTGCTTCGCGTTCACGTTGCAGGCGAGCCTGTTTCTCAAGGTCAGCATCGGTCGGGCCCTTGTGCTGATGCATGCTTTGCTTGCGCTTCTCCCGCTCGGCTTTTTTGGCCGCGTTCTTGTCGACCAGTCCTGCCTTCATTAGCTGGTCTGAAAGTGATTTAGCCATTCTGATTGCCTGTTACAGTTCGATTGCCGTCATTCTAGCAGGCGCCGTAAACTCATGGTATGGCCGTGGTCGGCGCCTAGAATACAGCGCCCATGACCAGAAAGCCTTTGGTAAGGGACCTGCACGCGCCATGCCGTTTGCACAGATAGCCGTTGCCTTACGTACACTCGTGAAAAGTAGCCGCTGTATCAGTCAATGGGGAGCGAGCAGGCATGGCGGAAATGTTGTGCCGCAAAGCTTGAGTTGGATGTTGTTCCTGTTAGCCTAATGGCTTTTTCGGTCAGTTTGAGGCGGATTTACAGATCTTTAAACTGGTCTTTGAGGGCCTCAAATGCACGGCGCTTGACGTCGTCTTCAAGTTGTACCGGGTCGGCGTCGGGAATTAACCGGCCGTTGTCCAGATAAGAGTCTGACCCGGAGGATGCCGGTTCGGCCGGGGCTTGCTCCGATTCGACGTAATCCTGCAACAAAAGCAGGGCATCGACCGAGCCCTGTATAGACGCTTCCTCGCCCTGATGCTGGCTGATGCGTTGCTCCAGGCGCGCGATGACTTGTTGTACTTCGTCTGGCGCTGGCTGTTTTTCGGTTAGCCACTGTTGGGCACTTTCTGCGGATGTAGACATGAAAACCTGCGACACTTTACTGGATGATCAATCGGGACGCCTGCAAGTGTACCGGAACTGGTGGCCAAACGCCGAGGCCTGGTTGCAGGATTGTGTCGAGAACTTGCCCTGGGAGCAAAGTAGGGTTCAAGTCTATGGCCGGGAGCACCCCATTCCGCGGCTGGAAGCCTGGTTGGGTGACGTTGGCGTTCGTTATGGCTACAGCGGTCAGACCCGAGTGATGGCGGGATGGCCCAGGCATTGGGGGCCACTGATCAGAGCGGTGAGTGACGGTGCGCAATGCGGCTTTAATTTTGCCCTCGCTAACTGGTATCGCAGCGGTGCCGACCGGATGGGCTGGCACGCGGATAACGAACCGGAACTTGGCCAGAACCCAACCGTGGCTTCTTTGTCGCTTGGTGCGCCCCGTGATTTCCGCCTGCGCCGCAACGAGCGGCATCGGGAGACGTTGAGCGTAGCACTGAATCCGGGTGATCTGGTGGTTATGTCCGGCGCATTGCAACATCATTGGCAGCACAGTCTGCCAGCCCGAGCCAAAGCAACAGACCGCATCAGCCTGACCTTCAGGCAGATTATCCCGCAGTGACTTAGCTTCAGAATGAGTTAACGTAAGAGTGGCTTAAATCAGGGTATCCGCATCACGATAGAGGTCGGTCAGCTTGCCGATAATGGCATTTTTAATGCTGGTTTTATCGAACTCGGACCGGCGCGTCAGATTGGCGAGTTTAACCCGATGTAAGTGCAGGCAAGGCATATTGGTATTGAACTCGCGCAAGTCGCCTTTGGCCAGAATGGGCAGGAAAGGATCTTCCGAGTGACGGGTGCGAATCATTCTTTTCAGTGCCTGCTTAAGGGGAATAGGCACCGGTTTTACATCCCGGCTTTTGTATTTCACGATGACATAGAAGCCGGTCTTGCCGATCATTTCTCCGGGTATAATATGAAAGCCGGTATCCCGGACTGCCTCGGGAACAATGCCGTGAAAGGTGTCGTGAAAAGCATAGGGGTTAGGCAGTACCACCATCTTACTGTTTTCGTTGCTGGGGAAATGCAGGCTGTAGTTGGTGTAGCATTGTTCAACAGAAGGCGAGTAGACGCATAGCCGGCTTTCGAAGCAGCTTACAAAGTCAACAGCCTGATTGCGGCTCTGGATGGAATCCAGGCTCCATTCCAGGTCGCTGTTTTTGGGTTGCTGTGCCATGGTTGTCATGAAGTTGCTCCTTGGCCTGCCGGGATCTGGTCACCTTAAACCCGGTGCTGCTGCCAATCTGTGCGGTAAAACCCCAGTGCGGGTTTGTAGGTAAAATCGATTGTCATGTAGTGACTATAGTGTAAAAGACCCCTGATCGATGAATAACGCTTTATTTGAGTTCGAATTGTGATGCTTAATTGAAATCGTACAGTGTTTTTTAGACCAAGGCGTCAATATTTTTACGCTCTACAGCGTTAGTTTTTTGAACAATCTGAGATTGACGGTCTTTTGGCGCGACTTAATGGCCATTTTTTGGAACAATGCGCGGTTTTACAGACTGATTGGCCGCAGCCGGGCCATCGGATAAAGGAGATTGCCAGATGGCAAACGGTGTTGTTGAACGATTGATTGAACTGTTGCAGCTGGAGCCGATCGGTCATTTGCGGTATCGCGGGTTGTCGCAGAATCTGGGCTACCCGAAGGTGTTTGGCGGCCAGGTTATCGGGCAGGCGCTGTCGGCGGCAATTCAGACGCTGGACAGTCGCATGCCACATTCATTGCACTCCTATTTTTTGCGGCCGGGAGATACCAACCACCCGATCGAATACGAAGTCGAGATTATTCGCGACGGTCGATCTTTCAGTGTACGCCGGGTGATCGCCAACCAGTTCGGCAAGCCGATATTAGCGATGACCGCCTCCTTCCAAAGCCCGGAGCCGGGGCTGGAGCATCACGATTCGATGCCTAATGTGCCGGGCCCCGAGTTATTGGAGTCCGAGGTGAAGCTGTACCGGGACCATGCCGAAGAGATTCCGGGCCGGGTGCGGGATCTGTTTACAGCCGAACGACCCATTGAGTACCGCATTGTTGAGGCGCAAAATCCGTTTCGGCCGCGTCATGGCATTGCCAAACGCCATATGTGGATTCGCTCTAATGGCAACTTGCCAGACGACCCCCTGGTGCATCAGTCGATGCTGGCGTACACCACCGACTATGGCTTCCTGGAAACCGCGCTGATGCCGCACGGTATTTCGCTGATGAAACCCGGACTGACCATCGCCAGCCTTGACCATGCCATCTGGTTTCATCGGCCGTTTCGGCTCGACGATTGGCTGCTGTACGTGGCCGACAGTCCGAGCGCCGGCGGAGCACGCGGTTATGTGCGCGGTCAGATATTTGATCGTGAGGGTAAGCTGGTCGCCAGCACAGCACAGGAAGGCCTGATACGATACTCCGGTGACAACAATGACTGAGGCATCGACGATGAACCATCGCAAGCGCATTACCCTGGGCATCACCGGAGCGTCCGGTACACCCTACGCTGAGCGCCTGCTGCAGGTACTGTTGGCGGCGGACTTCGAAGTGCATTTGCTGGTGTCCAAAGCCGCGTTGATGGTTGCCGCGGTTGAGACCGGAACACCCTGGCCCGCCCAGCATGAGAAGCTGGCCAGTTACCTGCGTGAGCGGTTGGGTAGTGGTGGCGAGCTGATCATCGCTGGCCGGGAAGACTGGATGAGCCCGGTCGCCAGTGGTTCAGGTGCACCGGCTACGATGATTGTCTGCCCTTGTTCCACCGGTACGCTGGCGTCAATCGCCACCGGCCAGTGCGACAACCTGATCGAACGCGGAGCCGATGTGGTACTGAAAGAAGGCGGGCAGCTTATTCTGGTACCGCGTGAGACGCCCTACAGTGAGATTCATCTGACCAATATGCTGACGCTGAAACGTGCCGGTGCCCATATCGTTCCAGCTAGCCCCGGGTTCTACCATCAACCCAAAACCGTGGCGGACATGGTCGATTTTGTGGTCGCCCGGGTGCTCAAATGCGCTGGCATCCCACAAACGCTGCTTCCCCCCTGGGGGTATCAGGGTGCTGGCTCAGCCACTGAATCGGACTGATGCGGGTTTTACTGCTCAGCGCTTACCACAGCGCCAGTCATGCCTATTGGTGCGATGGCCTCATGGCTGCGTTTCCAGAAATCCACTGGACTTTGAAAACCCAGCCCGCGCGGCATTTCAGTTGGCGGGTGGAAGCCTCGGGCCTACTCTGGGGTCTGAGCGACGATGCGGACTTTGAGCGCCACTATGATTTGATTATAGCAACCAGCCTGAGTGATCTGGCCCGGTTGCGCGCCTTTCGCCCGCACCTCGCCGCAATACCAACCTGGCTGTATTTTCACGAAAATCAATTTGCCCACCCGCGCTCGGAATCACAATCAACCGATCACCAGATCGGCTGGCAATTTTTGAGCATTCAGAACGCCCTCTGTGCCGACTGGATCAGTTTTAACACCGAGTTTAACCGCAGTACCTTTCTGGCGGGTGCCCGCCAGCTGCTGCGCCGGTTTCCAGAAAAGCTGCCAGGAAAACCCTTGAACCGAATGGAGCAGCACTCGGATGTGCTGCCGGTGCCACTCACAGACAGGATGTCAGACCTGGCCACAACGTCCAAAGAAGCGGACCTGATAGTCTGGAATCATCGCTGGGAATGGGACAAACAGCCTGAACGCTTTTTGGCGGCGCTGGTGAGACTGCGTGTGTCGGGTATCGGTTTCCGGCTAGCGATGCTTGGCTCGGGCGGGGGTCGGCAGGGTGATTATGATCGTGAACGTCAGGCTCTGGGCGATGCGGTTGTTTACTGGGGTGAGGCTTCGCCGGAAGACTATCGTCAGTGGATGGGTCGGGCTGGCATTGGCGTCTCCACCGCAATTCATGATTTTCAGGGGCTGGCGATGCTGGAAATGGCCCAGACCGGTGCCCGGGTTATAGTGCCCCGGCGGCTTGCGTATCCGGAATGCTTGCCCAACGCCCTGTTTTATACCGGATCGGAGCAAGATGCCGGGCGCGACATAGATGACCTGACCGAGCTGCTGTGTGCTGTGCTTGCAGGCGACAAGCGCGAGCAGGGTGGCACTCATCCGTTGCCACGCTGGTCATCGCTGGTCTTTGGTTATGCGGATCGAATGGAGACTATTGCTTCAGGCTCCTACCGCCGTCCACAGCGAGTATCTGGCCGGTAATGTAGGGCGCGGTGGCCAGAAACAGCGCCGCCTCTGCGAGGTCAGTCGGTGCACCCATGCGCGCCAGCGGGATATTTCGTGTGAGTTCTTGCTCGTACTCATCACCCTCATGCTCGGGCAATAGAATGGCCCCGGGAGCGATGGCGTTGGCGCGAACCCGCGGCGCCAGGTCCAGTGCCGCGCTTTGCGTCAGACTGACCAGTCCGGCCTTGGCTGCGTTGTAAGCCGGATGGTTGGCCAGCGGACGGTTAGCATGAATGTCGACCATATTGATAATAGCCCCCTCTTGCCGGGACAGTTCCGGCGCCAGGGCCTGAATCATTGCCATGGGCAACAGCAGGTTGCTGTGCATCAGGGTTGCCATGTTGTCGTCGGTAATCTCACCCCAGGGCGTCGGGAAAAAGCTGGAGGCGTTGTTGATCAGAACATCAATCTGGCCGAAAACCGCGATGGCTGAGTGAGCCGCCGTTTCAATGGCATCCCGGGTATCGAGTGCAGACTGGATGCAGGCCGCTGTATCGGGTCGGGCCTTGTTGAGGTCGCTTACCAGTGCCTTGGCGTCGCTCTCACTGCCGCGATAGTGGATCACGACCCGAAAGCCCGCAGCGTGAAAAGTGCGGGCAGACTCTGCCCCCACCCGGCGTGCCGCCCCGGTAATAAAGACCACCGGGGCCACGTCCGAATGATGGTTGATCGTACTGTTCAGTCGTACCATGTCGCCTTCTCCCGCGCTACTGCGCGTATTCGTTCCTGATTCAGCGCTTCGCCAAGTTCTGCGCCCTTATGGCCCTGCCTGGCCAGATTGGCCGGCAGCACTGACGCACAGGCCGCCAGACAGCGTTCAAACAAAGCCGCCTGAGGGTACGGTTGCTGTTCCAAACCGGATCGACCGCGGGCATCGCATTCGCAGGCTTGCAGAAACCGTCGGAAATGATCGCTCTGGCGAAAGGCTCCCAGGGTGTTCAAGGTTTTCACAATGGTGGCCGGTCGCAACTCACGGATGCGGTGGCAGTGGGTGTGATACCGAGCCATATGCTCGGCCAGCGCTGCCGTTTTTTTGGGCCAGCGCCAGTCACTGGCCTGCTGTCGAATCAGATCGGCACCCAGTTCCTCGTGCCCACGGTGGGATGGCCAGTTGGTAGGCTCAGTCATGGCTTTGCCAAGATCATGGCTAAGCGTTGCAATGCGGACGTCAAGGCAGGCATCCATCTTTACCGCAATTTGCAGCGCCTTGAGAGTGTGAATGCCGGTATCGACCTCGGGGTGCCAGCGCATCGGCTGAGGCACACCAAAGAGCGCATCCAGTGCCGGGAAAATCACCTTGAGCGCACCGCAGGCCCGCAGTTCATGGAAGAAAACTTCCGGGTTAGGTGCCATTAGCGCCCGACTCATTTCCTGCCAGATGCGCTCTGGTACCAGATAGGCCAGTTCGCCGTCATTAACCATGGTTCGCATCAGTGCCCGGGTTTCAGCGGCGACGGTGAAGCCGAGGTGATCAAAGCGGGCTGCAAACCGAGCAACCCGCAACACCCGCAGCGGGTCTTCACGAAAGGCTGGCGACACGTGGCGCAGCAGGCGAGCGTCGATGTCTGCTTTGCCATTGTAGGGGTCGAACAGTGTGCCGTCCTGGGCCTGGGCGATGGCATTAATGGTCAGGTCGCGGCGCAACAAGTCGTCTTGCAGCGTTACATCGGGCGAAAATTGAACCTCAAAGCCGGTATAACCGTGCCCCGATTTGCGCTCGGTGCGCGCCAGGGCATATTCCTCTTTGGTCGTTGGGTGCAGAAATACCGGGAAATCGGCCCCGACGCGCTGATAGCCTTCCTGCTCCAGTTGCCCGGGCGTGGCACCGACGACCACCCAATCGTGATCTTTAACAGAAAGGCCGAGCAAGGTGTCGCGAACGGCACCACCAACGAGGTAGATGTCCATGTAAGGTTTTGGGGTATCGGTTGAGCGTGTGGATGTAGTGTAATGGAAAGAGGGGGTGGGTTGCAGTAGCAGTAGCAGAAAGGTGTCCGGCTCAACTTGTGCGAACCGGACACGAACAAATTCTTAGAACTCCATTGAGAACTGGGCTACTGCACCGGCGTCCTGAATCACTTCATCCCATTTGTCGAATGACTTGGGCTTGAACCATACACTCATATCAAGCCCGACTCCCCAGGGTGTCAGACCAAAGCCAGTGGAGATAACATGACTGTCTTCCAGGCTTAGGTTGTTGCGGTAGCCGGCTCTTAATTTGAACCAGTTATAAGCATTGAATTCAGCACCCAGGCCAAGATATCGTGTCGGTGCGCCATATTTAAGTGGCTGATTTTCTGTAATATCCAGATCGGCGGCCAGCGTTGTCCATCGGGTTGCATGGGCAGCACCGATACGCATTTTGGGCCCGATGTTAAGATTGGAACCGGCGGCAGACTCAAAGGTTTGGGGAATAAGATCCTTGATTGCCAAACCCGCAGTTACCTTGCCACGCAGCATATTTTCCCAGGTCATCGCGCCACCGAGATCTATATTGCCGGTGAAATAGGATTTGCTGTTTGACGAAAAGTAGG
>Ga0307964_1000488_pt1 | contig 20887 bp, 16 predicted proteins | sample OrgLakmetagen596_FD_201823 | JGI IMG/M metagenome (GOLD analysis project Ga0307964, IMG submission 201823) | Saline water microbial communities from Organic Lake, Antarctica - #596 | ecosystem: Environmental > Aquatic > Non-marine Saline and Alkaline > Saline | place: Antarctica: Organic Lake... | reverse complement strand
TTTCAACAAACGGTCTTTTGAAGACCTGTTCCGGCGCTACAAGTTCGACGGCGTTATCCACATGGGGCGCATCATGTCGAGCCAGCTCACCCGCATGCGGCGCTACAACGCCAACGTGCTGGGCACCCAGAAGCTGCTGGACCTGAGCCACAAATACGGCATAGGGCGGGTGGTGGTGCTATCGACTTTCCACGTATACGGTGCAGTGGCCTACAACCCGGCCCTGATCGACGAAGAGGCTCCCCTGAAAAGCGCCGGGTTGAGCGCGGATCTGATTGACTCAGTGGAGCTGGAGAACCTCGCCACCATCTACCTCTGGCGCTACCCGGACCTGAACATCACCCTGCTGCGGCCTTGCAACATCGTCGGACCCGGCGTTCGTAACTCCATCAGCACCCTGCTGGCCAGCGAGCGGGCACCGGTGCTTGCCGGGTTTTCCCCGATGATGCAGTTCATCCACATTGACGACATGGCAGAAGCCATCGTTCTTGCCTATAACAAAACCCAGCGGGGAATCTTTAATGTGGCGCCGGAAGACTGGGTGGCCTATCAGCATGCACTGAAGCTCTGTGGTTGCCGACGCATACCCATACCCTCCATTCCGCCTGTGTTAACCCGGTGGATATTGCAGACCCTGAGGCTGAGAAGTTTCCCGTCGTACCTGATGCACTTTTTCAAGTACCCTGTCGTTATAGACGGCAGAGCGTTCGCCCGGGAATTCGGCTTCCAGCCCAAGCGGCCGCTCACAGAAATCTTCCGGTTCTACCGGGATAACAAAAAGCCGGTCTGACCCGGTATTGCGCGTAGGACGCGAGCTATGCTCAATGATTTAAGTCTGATCAGCCACGCCACCGCCGCTATCGCTTACGCGCTGCTGGCCGGGCTGATAGCAACAAGGTACCTGCAACGGGATATTGACCGCTCAATTTTCCTGGCTGCCGTGGTGTCGGCAATCTGGGCAGCCTCACTTGTGAGCCAATCGCTGTGGCAACAGCCCAGCTTTTTCATACGCTATTTACTGGAGCTCCTGCGGGATGCCACCTGGGTGGTTGTTCTGTTCACCCTGCTCCGCGACGCCTTCCGCTCCGCAAACGTGAAAGGACGGCTCAGGCGGACCATGGCAAACGCCACCATGCTGCTGATTATTGCACTGCTTGTGTCCGGCGGGCTGGAGTATCTGTTCAACGTCAGCCTGCTGGACGGAAAAACCAAGGTTGTCGGGCAGATTGCCCTGGCGCTGATGGGTTTGTCGCTGGTGGAGCAGATCTGGCGTAACGCCGTGACCTTCGGCCGGTCGAGTATGAAATATGTCTGTATTGCCGTCGCCAGCCTGTTTGCCTACGATTTTTTCATGTACGCCGATGCCCTGCTGTTCGGGCATATCGCCGACTCCTTCTGGAGCGCCCGCGGCCTGGTCAATGCCGCCATCGTTCCGCTATTTGCGGTGAACGTGATCAACACCCGGAAGCAGCCGGTGGATTTCCAGTTGTCCCGATCCGCGGTATTCCACGCAGGGGCGCTGATTCTGGCCGGGGGCTACCTACTCTTTCTTTCGGTGGGCGGCTACTACGTCCGGATGATGGGCGGCGACTGGGGCGAGGCGCTTCGGGTTCTGTTCCTGAGCTCGGCACTGATATTCCTCGTCACCCTCGCCACCTCTCGCCGGGTCCGCGCGCGCCTGATGGTGTTTATCGGGCAGAACTTCTTCGACTACAAATACGATTACCGGAACGAATGGCTGAAAATGACCCGTGAAATGGCTGACGTCAGTACCAGCCATCCACTCCCGGAGCGGGTGATCAGAATTCTGTCAGGGCTGGTGGAGAGCAACGCCGGAGCGCTCTGGGTCAAAGACGAGCGTGGCGATTTCGTATTAAAGAGTGCGGTAAACCTTGCACCGTCCCGATACACCAACATTGATGCCGGTTCCGAACTCACTCGATTCCTCGGTGACCGGGAGTGGATCATCGATCTGCATGAGTACCATCGGGACCCTGTCCGCTATAACCTGCTCGAAATCCCCGACCCTATCCTGCAGATAACCGGCGCCTGGCTGGTCATACCGCTTTATCTCGGTAACGATCTGTACGGCATTGCCGCGGTCGGCAACCCCTACGCCCGAGTGGAGCTTAACTGGGAAAATTTCGACCTGATAAAAGTGGTTGCACGCCAAACCTGTAACCTGCTGGCTCAGGCGGACGCCCAGAGCCGGCTATCCCAGGCCATGCAGTTCGAGGCCGTGAGCAAAACCTCCGCCTTTATGGTCCATGACCTGAAAACCCTGATCGCCCAGCTTTCACTTCTGGTGAAAAACGCGCCCCGTCACCGGGACAAGCCCGAGTTTATCGACGACATGATTCAGACCACGGACCACGCCGTCCGGAAAATGGCCAGCCTGGTGGACCACATCCGCAAACCTGCGGACGAAACCCTGGTTACCGAAGTGCTTGAACTGGGAGAGGTCGTCGAAACCGTGGCGAAACAGTATGCCAAACGCAAACCGGCTCCCCGGATTATCGCCCATCCCGAAAGCATCTGTATAAACGCCGACCCGGAGCAGCTTTACAGCATACTGGGCCACCTGATCCAGAACGCCCAGGATGCCACGCCCCCGGACGGCGAAGTCACCCTCACCCTGAAAGCGGCCAGGGACAACGTGGTACTGTTCATTCAGGATACCGGCGCAGGAATGACCGAGGAATTTATTGAATCGCGGTTGTTCAAACCTTTTGAAAGCACCAAAGGCCTGACCGGTATGGGGATCGGTGCCTATCAGGCCCGGGAATACGTGCGTAACGTCGGCGGCAATATCGACGTCACCAGCGAACCGGACGTGGGCTCCTGTTTTTCAATACGTTTCCCACTGGCCCGGCCGGGCTCCCTGGCTGACTCGACATCCGGCAGCCTGAGCCCTGAAATGCTTGCGATAACCAACAATAGCGCCAAATGATTGGCGAACAACGAAATTGAAGCTATCGACCATTGCAAACTGTCAATAATCGGTTAAGAATCAGGATCTGAGATCCGATACGACGCGTCAATCTCAAAAAAAGGACTTTTATTCCTTGTGACTATTTATTTCTTGTGACTAAGCGACTCTTGATTGTTGAAGACGACCCAGGCCTCCAGAGCCAGATGCGCTGGTGTTTCAGTGATGATCTGGAAGTAACCCTGGCCGCAGACCGGGAATCCGCGCTGACCGCCCTGCGCCGTCTGGAGCCGGAGGTTATCACCCTGGATCTGGGCCTTCCCCCGGACGCAGGCGGCGCGACCGAGGGCTTCCGGCTTCTTGAAGATATCCTCAGGCTGGCACCGATGGCCAAAATCATCGTCGTCACCGGCCGTGAAGAAAAAGAAAACGCCGTCAAAGCCATCGGCATGGGCGCCAGCGACTTCTATCAAAAGCCTCTCGATGCCGACATTCTCACCTTTGTGGTCAACCGCGCCTTCCAGCTGGCGGAACTCGAAAGAGATAGCCTTGAGCTGTCTCGCTACCACAACGGCACCTCCATTAAAGGTATTGTAGCGGCCAGCCCGCAAATGCTGGCGGTCTGTCGTACTCTGGAAAAAGTGGCGCCGGCTGATGTCACTACGCTGATTACGGGCGAAACCGGCACCGGCAAGGAACTGCTTGCCAGGGCGGTTCATGACCTGAGCAACCGTCACGACAAACCTTTCGCCGCCATCAATTGCGCCGCTATTCCTGAAAATCTGCTGGAAAGCGAACTTTTTGGCTATGAGAAAGGCGCCTTTACCGGGGCAACCCAGAGCAAGAAAGGCAAGGTCGAATCCGCCAACGGGGGCACTCTGTTCCTGGACGAAATCGGCGACATGCCCATGGCATTGCAGGCAAAGCTGCTCCGGTTCCTGCAAGAGCGAACCGTTGACCGGATTGGCGGCGTTCGGCCCGTGCCGGTGGACGTTCGGGTAGTCTGCGCCACCCACCGGGATGTCAAAGACCTGATTAGCCAGGGCACGTTCCGGGAAGATCTTTACTACCGCATCAGCGAAATCACACTCGAAGTGCCGGCCCTGCGCGAACGCGACGGAGACGCGCTGGTTATAGCCCAGTCTTTGCTGAAATCCCTCGGTAAACAAATGGATCGGCAGAACCTCTCCTTCTCCGAAGACGCCGTCAATGCCATTAGCAGCTACGCCTGGCCCGGTAACGTGCGGGAAATGATCAACAAAGTGAAACGCGCCACCATCATGGCTGATGGCAAACGGATTACCAGAGAGGATCTCGAACTACCGGTTAGCAAGGAGCCAATAGAAAGCCACCTGAACCTTCGCCAGGTTCGCGAGCAGGCCGAACGCAAGGCCATCATGCAAGCGCTTCAGACAAGCGGCTTCAACATGACACAGGCCTCCCGGCTTCTGGGTGTGACCCGCCCAACGCTCTACAATCTCACCGATAAATATAAAATCGACACATCAGCAGCGTCGGAAGCCTGAGTAAACTTCCGAGCTCACGCTGGCGCCGAACGGCTCAAGGAGCGCATTTACATGATAAAAAGAAAAACGACTCAGAAATCACTACCGGTGCTCGCGCTTGCGGGCAGCCTGCTACTTACGTTCTCGCTGCTCTCGGGCTGCAATAACAGTCCGGATTCATCAGAGGCCCTGTCACACATTACCCGGGCCGAGACCTACTCCGAACAGGGCCAGTTCCGCTCCGCTCTGCTGGAAGTCAAAAATGCCATCCAGAAGGATCCGAACAACGTTGAACACATCGTGCGGTTGGCCGACCTGTATCTTCAGATAGGCGCAGCCAAACAAGCCTCAGAGCTGCTCGCACCCTGGATGAAAGAACAACCTGATGCGGTAGCCCTCACCCTCGCCCGCGCGTACGTGGAACAGGGCAAACACCTCTCAGCAACAGAAACCCTGGCACTGCAAACCCCAGGCTCACCAGAAGACCAACTGGAAGCGTCACTGATCCGGGCTGAAGCGCTGCGAAGATCGGGAGAGCCGGTCGAGGCTCTGGCACTCTACGAAGACATCGCTACCCGCAACTCGTCCAGCGCGGTGGTCGCCGTTGGTGTTGTACAAACCCAAATCAACCTGGGAAGAAACCCACAAGCCATAGAAACCGCGGACGGCTGGCTCGCCAAAAACGAAATGGCACCGGAAGTTCTATACTGGAAAGGCTTGGCTCAGTACCAGTTAAATCAACTGGAACAAGCATCAGCAACCCTGACGGATGCAGTAGGTGTACTCCCGACATCCGATATATTCCTGCCCATACGCCGTAATGTGCTGGCCACCCTTTCCCGGGTACTCACTGAGCAAGGCAAAATTACCGAAGCCCAGATCTACAACCGGATACTGGCAGAGAACACGAACTCGGGCGCACGAGAGCAAGCCGAAGCCGCTGTCGCAGCCCTGAAAGCAGGCGACTTCGAAGAAGCCAAAGCGATCCTGCGGGACACCCTCAAGCTCAACCCCGAAAACGAACAGGTGGCTTTGATGCTCGGTGCTATTTCAGCAGGCACCGGCGAGCTGGATGAGGGCACACGGCTGCTCACCGAAAATCTGGACCCCGAAACAACAGCCACCCAGTTCATACGGGCCGCCACCATGGCCCAGATTGATACGGGTGACCGGGAAACTGCCCTGAAAACGCTGGACAGGGCTATCGAAGCACGCCCTAACGATAACGAACTCCTGGCCATGCACGGCATTCTTGCGCTTAGCCTTCCCGGCCGTGAGAACGACGGCATCGCCAGCCTCAGCAAAGCCATCAGCAACGAACCCGGCCGAGTGCGCCTGAGGCATGCCCTGGCCCGACATTACATCGGTCAGGAAAAGCCGGAGCAGGCTCTTGGACAACTCCGAATGGCATTTACATCAGAGCCTTCCGATTGGACCACCACAGGCCTGTACATAAACCTGTTGATTCAACAGGGAGAACAGAAGGAAGCTGCCGAGATTCGCGACTCGCTCCTGAATGGGTATGGCGATCAGCCTCCGGCTGTTGTGCTCGCCAGCCTTGCCGATGCCCAGCTCGGCAATCAGACTGACGCGATAAAGCGTCTTGAAGAACTCACATCAAAGAGCGCAGATCTTCAAGTTCCCAAAGTTGCTCTCGCGAGCCTATATGCGCAATCCGGCGACTCTGAAAGAGCCGTGAAAATGCTTATAGAAGCTGCGACCCTGACTCCAGATGCCATCAGACCTATTCAGCAAGCAGGTCAGATATACGCCCGGAATCACTCCGTAGAAGAGGTAAAAACCTGGCTGGCAAATACCGGAAAGGCGCATCCTGAATTAAAACGAAACACCGATACCTTGGGCTCGCTGATTAGTGTTCGTCAGGGGAATCTAAAGGAAGCACGTGGCTTCCTGTCCGAATGGCAAGACTCTGATTCTGGTCCGGTGGACCGCGCTATGGGGCAGATCCTGCAGGCAGAAGCTCAATCTGCTGCGAGAGCCGGCGACTGGGCTCTGGCACGTGCCAAAGCGGCAGAAGCAATTACTCTGGAACCAAAGAATCTTGGGTTTGCTTTACTACCGGTCGGAATTGCTCAGATGGAAGGAAACATGGATCAGGCGCTCTCAGCTCTCGAGGCCGTGGAGCAAAGCTTTGGCCAGCAGACTGCCACCTTTCTTGCCAGGGCAAACCTTCTCAAGCAGCAAAGCGGGGACAGTGCCGCTTATGAGTACCTTCTTGAGCAATGGCAATCTTCCAATAATACCAGGCTGATGCCCTCACTCCTTGGACTTGCCAAATCGGTGGCTCCGGACACACTCGATGAGCTCACAGACAACTGGATTAAGCAAACTCCGGAGAGTATTACTGCACATCTGGCAAGAGCCGAGTGGCTGATGACCAACGGAAAGGAGATTGCGGCGATCAATCATTATGAGCAGGTTGTTTCCAGGCAACCAAAAAACATAGCCGCGCTTAATAACCTCGCCTGGCTGCTCAGGGAGAGCGATCAGCCGCAGGCACTCACACTGGCAAAAAAAGCCAGCGAACTCGCCCCCGAAAACGCGGCTGTTCTTGATACGTACGGCTGGATACTGCACCTCTCAGGCAAGCACTCAGAAGCGCAGGATATGATAGAGAAAGCTCTTGCATTGGCACCTGATAATGAGGAAATCCAGCAGCACCTCCAGGCTGTTAAACAGTCACTCTGACCCCACTGTTCACGGAATCAGGCACGAAGTAACAAGCCGGGGCGGGCGTCGAAAATATTTACACCCGCCTTACCGGTACCAGCCGTCATCAACTGACGGCCCCTCTGCCACACCAACACTGTCCATTAAGTCTTGCTTTTAAGTGTCGACTTTTCTTACACTGCGGTTCTCAAATTACAACATCTTACTGTTTTAACTACATATTTTATGTTGGCATGTTTATAGCTTGTAGTTGTTGTGACGGCTCGGCATTCAAGCCAGTCGACTGCCAAACCACTCGTAAAGGTGGGATGGAAAGCCACGGGACTGTTTGTTATTTAACAGTTAGCCGAACTGAATGAAGAGCAATCAACTATTAAGGATGCTGTAATGAAGTTAAAAGCCTTAGCTGTAAGTGCCACGCTCTTACTCGCAAGCAATCTGTACGCAACGCCACAGTATCAAGGCCCCACTGCCGGGCCATCTAATTGGTCGTCAATAACACCAAATAGTCAGCCAACCGATTACAGTGATCATTGGAAGTTCGACAATGCCACGCCAGGCTATTACATCTGGAATGATGAAGAAGCTTCCAAGGACTGGTTCATGAGATGGACCTCGCCCGGCGTTGACTCCAACCCAGCCTGGTTTGGATCGCTGCGGTTCGTGAATCGCGATCTCAGCGAATACGAAGAGTTCCACTTCAACAGCAGTGACAACTCAGACCTCTATGACGTACCGGGATTCCTGCAATTCGTAACGTTTGACAGCACAACGAATACAACTGGTCATTTCGATGGCCTGAACTTCACTCTCGATTCAGGTTACGAGCTGCTTGAGTTTACACTTGGCTCTTCGCTTTTTAACGAAGATCTCAATCCAAATCTTAGCGACACAAGAGCAACGACTGCCTCCGAGATTTTCATTGGATCAGAATATAGGAATCCTCAAGCTCTTGTTGCATTCAACGATGACTATGACGCTTACGAGTATCGCTTCGAAGTTGCAGTGCCCGAGCCTGGTACGCTCGCTCTTTTAAGCCTGGGCCTGATCGGTCTCGGCGCTGCCCGCCGATACAAAACAAAATAATTTGATTTGTCCGCTCTATTAAAAGCCGAAGGCACTGTCCTTCGGCTTTTTTTGACCAGTCACTCTTGATTGCGTCAGCTTTCTTTACACCGGACAACCAACCCTAGCAGCAAGAAATTGCATCACGCTGAAATATATACTTTTTAAAATCTTGGCCCGAGTCGTGCGTATAACTTCCTGCAGTTCGCACTCCATTGGAAAAGGAACATTCGATATGATTAAAAAAATTGGGTTTGCGTTAGCAGGTACATTTATTTGGGCCTCTACCGCAACGGCAGGAATGATTACTGATACCGTAGAGCAAGATGTCTACCTTAGTGCGCCACTATTTGGCACTGACTCACATTCGTATGAGCACGACATTACTGACAATGGCTTCACATTGGGGAGTGCCCTAAGCGGCACTCTGGCTATCAACATCTATGACGACAGCCATGATACCGCATGGGTATTCTGGACAAAGGTTCAGTTGCTCGAAGGCGGGCTGGTTATCGTAGAAGACTTTGACGGAGATACTGGTGGCGTTACTTCAGGAACGAGTGATTTCACCAATGACCTTGAAATAGAAGCACTGGCAGCACTTAATGCCGACGGGATGCTGGATGTCACGGTACGTTCCTTGCTCGGAGATTTCTGGGTCGGTAATTCAGTACTTAAAGTGCTAACAGCTGATGTTCCAGAGCCCGGCACCCTGGCCCTCCTCGGCCTCGGCCTCGCGGGTCTTGGAGCAGCTCGTCGCCGTCAGAAAGCCTGATCCCTTCGGGGACTTTGAAAAAGCCAGCTTCGGCTGGCTTTTTTTGTATACGGATTTCTGTTTTCCGCAAACCGAATAAACAGTATCCTACGTGCCATAAAACGTAGTCTGGCGTACAAACAATGTTAAGGAAGATACTAGACAACCTGCCTCTCTCCAGACCTTATCTGGTCGTTACTGCGATTGCAGTGCTGGTTTTCTATCCCACCTGGATCAGGCTTGCAGAAACATGGCTTGAATTCGAGCCGGTTGTAGTACATGGACTTGCGACGGCCGTTATTTTTTTTGGGCTGTTGCTGATCCATCCGCCTGTTCATGGTGACCACCAAACACAACTCCAACCTTACCGCCTTGCCGGAGCGGTGTTGCTAATTGCAACAACGTTGATCTGGGGCCTGCTGGAACTAGTTCGCATCGACACCCTTGCCTACCTATTGCTACCCGCAGGGCTAATCACAACGGCCTGGGCGCTGCTGGGGCTGGCACGAACACTGACTTTCCTGCCCTACGCTCTCCTTTTGTCGATGTCATTGCCTATATGGGCAGATGTGGTTCCGGCCCTTGTGGATCTCGCAAGCGTTGTTGTAGGAACCTGGGTAGGCTGGTTCGGGATGACAGCCCTCATTGAAGGCAACAGCATCACCCTGCCTTATGGCCGCATTATCATTGCCGATGGCTGCTCCGGCTACCGCTATGTTGCAATTTCCATTATGTTGGCGATGATGACATCCATCCTCAACGACTACCGCTGGCGCGGCTGGCTGATTACCTTGCTGGTAGCTGGGACTATTGGCCTTATCGTTAACTGGGTTCGCATAACCATTCTGGTCGTCGTTGCCTATGAAACCGACATGCAAAGCGACATGATCTCCGACCACGAAACCATGGGCTGGATCCTTTTCGGAATGTTTATTTTACCGGCGTTGTACTTCTCTCCGGTCCACAAGAGAAATCCAGGCGAAAATCTTACTTCGAAGGGCTCTGTATTCAATAAAACCGGCGCCATCGCTGTTATCGCCGCAATCGCACTCGGCCCAATCGCCCTCATAATAATGCAAAGGCCCGGCCTACCAGTGTCGCCGTGGACGCTCGAGTTATCCGGGGCCAAGCCAACAAAAACCGACAACTTACCGATAGCATTCGACCTGCCGGAAACATTGAGCCAACAAACATGGCGTGCAGGCGGTCTATGGGTGCTACTCGCACAGAGCCAGAAAACCACTTCAGATGAAAAGCTCGTGCCCTACCTGCCGCCCATGTTCGACACTTCGCTATGGCAGGAACAGGAAAGACTCCATCCAGGCCTCCGCCTCTATAGAAATATAATGACTCGAGAGCAAATAATAATTGGCCAATGGTTTCAGATCGGTTCCCAGCGTAGCTGGAATTACAAAGAAGCAAAGCTGCTTCAAATTCCGGCGCTGCTGGCACAAGAGAAACAATTTGCACTCATTGTCCTCCAGATGAAATGCAAACCGAGAAGCTGCGATCTGGCCAAAGAGAGAGTTCAGCAGGCCATGACGTCCATTCAGCTTGTCAGGTGATCCAAGCATGTTGCCCTGGTGGGTAACAGAAGTTGTGGAGCAGGTACTTTATCCATCAGGCCTAATTAAACTGGTCATTCTCCATTAAAAAATGGTAATACTTTTTTACGTGTCAACATTGAGACTCTGTAATCAAAAACCTAAGTGACTCCAGTGCGCCCAACAAATTAAAAAAATATCACCCATTCCATCTAACTGGCTGTTTGAAAAAAAACAATAGACAAAAATAAGCTAATTTCCGCGAACATCATGCCCCGCCTAAGGCGTCATATAATTGATGTACAAACACCAAATTTCCTGTGCTTGCTCTTACATTTTCTTTACAGGATTTAACAGTATTTGACAGAATTCCTCGTTACCCTGCGGCCTCATAATTTTTATATGTGGAGCTTCAATGGCACTGGTTAATTCAATGGCACTGGTTAAAGGGGCGAAGTTAAGCGCACTGCTCTGCGCGGCTTTATTCATATTGTCTGGCTGTATCAATAATGCCGATGAACTAACCGGGAACACTACAACTTCGGAGCCTCAGTCAACTCCGGAGCCTGAACCAACCCCGGAACCTCAGCCGACACCTGAGCCCGAGCCCATATTGGGCGCCGCTACGCTCTCATGGACCGCACCGTTGACTCGAGAAAACGGAGAAAGTATTGCTATGGGCGAGTTGGATGGATACGAGGTACGATATGGTCAAACAGACGATATTTCAGCTTTGCTTGGTAAAACTACAATCAACTTAGCGTCAACCATGGAAGTCACCGTTGAAGGACTAGGTAAGGGTATATGGTATTTCACCATTCGCACGTTAGACGTCAACGGAGCTTTCAGCGATTGGTCGATCCCAGTGTCCAAGAAAATCTAACTCCCTTCATTAAATCCATTTGGGGTCCTACCCCAGAATTCCGGTCCATATAAAGCTGCAAAATTCGTTGTGATAGAGCCCTGATCAGGAGATCATGCCATAGCGGCTTTTCAACGAACCGCAGTTTTAAGAGTCTGGGCGTCAGATCTGCCAACTGACTGCCGGAGGGCTGGCTGGTGCGTTGCAGCACGTCAACCAGGTACGTGTAAGGATGTGAGTGTTCTAACCGGCACTGGCGCTTCTTTTCGCTGGTCAGCCCTTACGCTTTGATGACCTCTTCGGTTTGGTACAGCCTCGTTCAAACGCTTGCGGTGCAGAAGCTGCCCTAAGCGAACGAAGTGAAGCGCAACTGTGAAAGGGCAACCGACCGCGGGGATTAGGGATGGCGGAAGAACGGGTATTAGTGCTGCTGAGACGCTGCTACGCCCAACTGCGTTTGAAGTTTGACGAACCCAAGAGTGCGGTAACGAACGTGTTTTGGCGTAAATTCCTTGGCTATGCCTGATGGCGGGCCTACGGCCGCGGAATTCGTAGTGCGGTCTCAGCGAAGGCACTGCAAACGGATTTCTATTTTCCGCAAACCGAATACACAGTATCCTACCTGTCATAAGAGTAGTCTGGCGGACAAGCTATGTTACGGAAGACATTAGACAACCTACCTCTCTCCAAGCCTTATCTGGTCGTTACCGCGATTGCGGTTCTGATCTTCTATCCAACCTGGATAAGGCTTGTGGAAGCATGGCTCGAATTTGAGCAGGTTCTGGCTCACGGTCTCGCAACCGCCGTTATCTTTCTTGGTCTTTTGTTGATTCACCCGCCCAGCCAAACCGACCGCAAAACACAGCGCAAACCCTACCATCTTGCCGGCGCGGTTCTGTTAATTGCCACAACACTGATCTGGGGCCTGCTGGAACTGGTGCGCATCGACACCCTTGCCTACCTCATGCTTCCTGCAGGGTTAATCGCAACGGTCTGGGCGCTGCTGGGGCTGACTCGAACACTGGCCTTCCTGCCCTATGTTCTGCTTTTGTCACTCTCACTGCCTATCTGGGCGGACATGGTTCCAGCCCTTGTAGACCTCGCAAGCGTAGTTGTAGGAACCTGGGTAAGCTGGTTCGGGATGACCGCCCTCATTGAAGGCAACAGTATCACCCTGCCCTACGGCCGCCTTCTCATCGTCGATGGCTGCTCAGGCATTCGCTATTTTGCGATTTCGATTTTGCTAGCGATGATGACGTCCATTCTCAACGACTACCGCTGGCGAGGCTGGCTGATAACAGTGCTGGTGGCCGCTATCCTCGCCCTGATCGCCAACTGGATCCGAATAACTATCCTGGTAGTGGTTGCCTACGAAACCGACATGCAAAGCGAGATGCTGACAGACCATGAAACCATGGGTTGGCTTGTTTTTGGCCTTTTCGTCCTGCCTGCCCTGTATTTCTCCCCGGTTCGAAGGAGAAACACCGAACTCCAAAGCGCCGCTACAAACATGCGCTTCAAAAAGACCGGAATTGGCGCCGTTATTGCCGCCATCCTGTTGGGCCCCATCGCCTTGACCATCACACAAACGTCAAACACCCCAGCCAGCGCGTGGAAGCTGGATCTACAAGCCGCCATACCGTCAAATAATATCGATATGCCCATACCACTCGACCTGCCGGACACGCTCAACCAAGAGGTATGGCGCACCAGCGGCCTGTGGGTATCCCTTGCCCAAAGCCAGAAAACCACCTCTGACGGAAAACTGGTACCCTACCTGCGCCCCGGGTTTGATCACTCCCTCTGGCAGCGCCAGGAAACCTACCGCCCGGGGCTTAAACGCGTTCGAAATATCCTTACCCGGAAACAGGTCATCGTTGGCCAATGGTTCCAGGTTGGATCGTATCGCGCATGGAGCTATAAAGAGGCGAAGTTGCTTCAGGTGCTGGCTACGCTAAAAGGCGAGACGAATTTTGGGCTCATGACCTTACAGGCAGAATGTAAGCAGCTTGATTGCGAAGATTCACTTGACAGGTCAGATCGCCAAATGGTTCAGGTCAGCAATCTGCTACCGCCCGATAACGGATGATTCGCACATTGGCGTAACGTTTAAAGAGGATCGGGAATTCAGATGAAGATGTACGATGTGTTTAACGGCGACGCCGATGGCATTTGCGCCCTGATACAGCTGCGACTGGCCGTGCCTGCGGAGACCATCCTGATTACCGGGGTTAAGCGTGACATTGCTCTCGCGCGTCAGGTGCCAACCACAGAGCCGGTAAAGGCGACCATTCTGGATATTAGCCTTGATATCAACCGGAAAGATGTAGATGCGCTTTTAGCGGTTGGTAGCAAGGTGTTTTATGTGGATCATCATTTCCCGGGCGAATCGTTGCCGGATGCTCCCGGCTTTACCGCACTGATTGATAGCCTCCGAGCCGCTGGCCTGGCAGAAACTGCGGGATGGCTATGAGGCCGATATGGCCAGCGGCCTGGCTGCCCCGGTAATGGCTGAGAGCGCTTTCTCCATCGTTGTGAAACTCCCCAATGAGCCATGGGCCAGACGGGTGAGCGGCGTGCTGGGCAATGAGCTTGCCAACCGAAACCCGGCTAAAGCCTGCGGCATCGTTACTGAGAACGCCGATGGCAGCTATCTGGTGAGTATTCGCGCCCCACTGAATAACCGAACCGGTGCCGATGAGCTGGCTCGCCAGTTTCCGACCGGAGGTGGGCGTAAGGCGGCGGCCGGTATTAATGCGCTTCCGCCAGAGCAGTTGGATGAGTTTTTGAGCGTGGTTGCCTCTTTTTGGGCTTGATGGCGCGGCTGTCGGATTACGAGGCTTTGCCTCTAATCCAACCTACAATTATTCATGCTTTTATTCGTAGGTTGGATTAGCCGAAGGCGTAATCCAACAAACAGGACTGGAAATATTAATGACATTAACCCCTCCCAAGAAAACCCATCTCAAACAGCTTGAGGCCGAATCCATTCACATTATCCGTGAAGTGGCGGCCGAGTTTGATAACCCGGTAATGCTTTACTCCATCGGTAAAGACTCCGCCGTTATGTTGCATTTGGCCATTAAAGCCTTCGCACCGGGTAAGCCACCGTTTCCGCTGATGCACATAGACACCACGTGGAAGTTCCGGGAAATGATCAAATTCCGGAACGAGCTGGCGCAGCGACTCGGCTTGAAGCTGATTGTGCACACCAATCAGGAAGGCGTGGAGCAAGGTGTCGGGCCATTTACCCATGGCAGTGCCAAGCATACAGATGTGATGAAGACCCAGGCACTCAAACAGGCATTGGAAAAGTACGGCTTTGATGCCGCTTTTGGAGGTGCCCGCCGTGATGAGGAAAAATCCCGCTCCAAGGAACGCGTCTATTCGTTCCGGGATAAGTTCCATCGCTGGGATCCGAAAAATCAGCGCCCTGAACTCTGGAACCTGTATAACGGCAAAGTAAAAAAAGGCGAGAGCATCCGGGTATTCCCGTTGTCTAACTGGACTGAACTGGATGTCTGGCAATACATCTACCTCGAAAACATCGACATTGTGCCTTTATATCTGGCCGCTGAACGCCCGGTGGTAGAGCGGGACGGCACATTGATTATGGTGGACGATGAAAGAATGCCCATGGAGCCAGGAGAGACGCCGAAGATGAAGATGGTTCGCTTCCGCACGCTGGGCTGCTACCCGCTGACGGGGGCCGTAGAGTCTGACGCCACCACCCTGCCAGAGATTATTCAGGAAATGCTTCTGACCAAAACATCGGAACGCCAGGGGCGGGTGATTGACCACGACTCAGCCGCCTCCATGGAACAGAAAAAACGCGAAGGGTACTTTTAAGGAACTGCTATGTCACACGCATCTGAATTGATTGAATCCGATATCCTCGCGTACCTGGTTCAGCACGAAAACAAAGATCTAATGCGCTTTCTGACCTGTGGCAGCGTGGATGATGGCAAGTCGACGCTGATAGGCCGTCTATTGTTCGACTCCAAGCTGATTTTTGAAGACCACCTTGCGTCACTTCATAAAGACAGTGAACGCCAGGGCAACGCCGGTGAAGCGCTGGATCTGGCATTGCTGGTCGATGGTCTTGCGTCAGAGCGCGAGCAGGGAATTACCATCGATGTCGCCTATCGCTATTTTTCTACCGACAAGCGCAAATTCATCATTGCCGACTGCCCTGGCCATGAGCAGTACACTCGAAACATGGCCACCGGTGCTTCCACATGTAACCTGGCTGTGGTGATCATTGATGCCCGTAAAGGGGTGCTTACGCAATCCCGCCGGCACAGTTTTATCGTCAGTTTGCTGGGCCTGAAACATATCGTGGTGGCCATCAACAAGATGGATCTGGTGGATTACTCCGAAGACGTTTTCAATAACATCCGCGCGGAATACCAGCAGCTCGCTGCACAACTGGGCTTACAGGATGTTTACTATGTGCCTATCTCTGCCCTGAACGGAGATAACGTGGTAAACCGGAGCGAAAGCATGCCCTGGTACCACGGCGAGACTCTGATGAGGATTCTGGAGCAGGTAGAACTGCGGGAAGATCGCAACGTAACGGATTTCCGGTTTCCCGTGCAGTATGTAAACAGGCCGAACCTGGATTTTCGTGGTTACTGCGGCACCGTGGCCAGTGGTGTGGTGCACAAGGGCGACACCCTGGTGGTATTGCCCTCGGGCCTGAGCTCCCGGGTAAAGGGAATTCATACTTATGACGGCGACATTGAGCTTGCGTGGCCGGGCGATGCGATAACCATCACCCTGGAAGATGAGGTCGACATCTCCCGTGGAGATCTGCTGGTGCACGCCAGCCAGCAACCCCCAATGGGCGATCGCTTCACCGCCCACCTTGTGTGGATGAACGAGAAAGCGTTGGTGCCAGGACGCGAATACAGCATTAAAATGGGCACAAAAGTGACCAGTTGTTTTGTTCTTGAAGTGCTGGAAGAGGTCGACATAAACACTCTTGAGCGCCATAAAAAGATTGCTGGTGGATTAGAACTGAACGCCATCGGCGTGTGTGACATAGAATTGACTGAGCCGGTGGTGATGGAGAACTACCAGAGCCATCCCGGCACAGGTGCTTTTATCCTGATTGACCGGCTTACCAATGTCACCGTGGCCGCCGGTATGGTAGAGCGTTCGTTGGATGGTTCCGGTGAATTGTTACAGCGTGAGTACACTGAGGCGGAGCGAAACCTCAATCGGTTCATCCGTGAAAATTACCCCGAGTGGGCCTGTAAATCTGTTTAATTCCGGAGGGATTCTGTTTTGGCAGACAATATTGTTTGGCAAGATCATAAAGTAGTCCGTTCTCAGCGCGCTGAGAACAAGAACCAGAAACCCTGCCTGCTATGGTTTACCGGCCTGAGCGGTTCCGGCAAATCCACCATAGCCAATGCGCTGGATGTCGCATTGCATAGCCGTGGTTACCACACGTTCTTGCTTGACGGCGATAACGTTCGCCATGGTTTGTGCAAGGACCTGGGCTTCTCCGATAACGATCGGGTAGAAAACATCCGCCGCATTGGTGAGGTGAGCAAACTGTTTGCTGATGCAGGCCTGATCGTATTGAGTGCGTTCATCTCACCCTTCGACAGTGATCGGCGTATGGTACGTAAGCTTTTCCCGGCGGAAGAGTTTATAGAGGTGTACATGGACACGCCGCTGGCAACTTGCGAAGAGCGTGACCCAAAAGGGCTCTATCAAAAAGCACGCGCCGGTGAGATCCGCCTCTTTACGGGTATAGACTCGCCTTACGAGGAACCGCCCCATCCGGAAATCAGCCTCGACACATCCAGCTCGTCGGTGGATGACTGCGTGGCATCGTTGATTGATTATCTGCTCAAGCGAAAACTAATCGCAGACTGACGCCCCGATCACAATCCCACATAAGAGACTCCACACTGTATGGAATGGCAAGGCATACTCACTTTGGCAACGCTGTTTTCAGTGTTGTCCACTCTGATGCTGACGCGTTTTTCAGCAGACCTGGTGCTGATGGCAGCGCTGGCTCTGTTGCTGATTACGGGTGTTCTTGGCCCGTCAGAAGCGCTGGCGGGTTTTGGCAACCCGGGCCTTATAACCATTGCCACCTTGTACGTAGTTGCGGCGGGCCTGAAAGAGACCGGAGCGGTGCAATGGATAGCACGGCTTTTGCTCGGTCACCCCAAAACAACGAAAGGTGCTCTGTTAAGGATGATCCCGCCAACGGGCATTCTCAGTGCCTTTTTGAACAATACGGCCGTTGTCGCCATGTTCATTCCCGCTATTCAGGGCTGGGCTCAAAGATTGGGTGTGCCGGCGTCGAAACTGCTTTTGCCCCTTAGTTACGCGGCCATACTGGGCGGGACTTGTACATTAATTGGCACCAGCACAAACCTGGTTGTCGATGGTCTTTTGCAATCCGAGCTTGATATCCACCTGGGGTTGTTCGAGGTGGCTTGGGTTGGTGTGCCGCTGTTACTGATTGGCGGGGCTTTTCTGGTGATGTTTGGCTCCTGGTTGTTGCCCGACAGAGGCAGCGTCACTGAGGAGTTGGACCAGGTACGAGAATACGGTGTTGAGGTGGAGGTTGTCAGTTCCGGGCCATTGGTGGGCAAGTCTATTGCTGAAGCCGGTTTGCGTGCCCTGAGCTATGGTTACCTGGCCGAAATTGAGCGCGATGGCAGGCTTATTACAGCAGTGGAGCCTGACCGCGTGTTACAGGCAGGCGACAGATTGTATTTTATTGGGGCACCAGAATGCGCCAGTGAGTTACGAAGGATTCAGGGGGTGAGGCCAGCCAGTGGCAATGTACATAAGCTGGATGTGGCTAATCACCAGCGCTGCCTGGTAGAAGTAGTTCTGGGACCGGAATTCCCCGCGCTCGGAACAACCGTTCGCGATAGCCGGTTTCGTACTCGTTTTAATGCGGTGATCTTTTCCCTCGCCCGCGAAGGCAAACGAGTGCCCGGTAAATTGGGTGACATTACCTTCCGCGTAGGCGATACCCTGTTGCTCGAAACCAGTCAGCAGTTCGTGGAGCAGTACCGCTTCCGCCGGGATTTTCTGCTGGTCAGTGCGCTGAATGACTCTACACCGCCGGACTTTCGTAAAGCGCCGATGGCGTTGGGCATTCTGGCATTAATGGTCTTGGCCAGCGCCAGTGGATTGTTGCCCATTATGGAGGCCGCGTTTCTGGCAGCGGGAGGCATGATTGTGTCTGGCTGTATCACAGCAAGCCGCGCGCGGCGCAGCTTGGATTTGCCCGTATTGGTCGTGATTGCGGCATCTTTTGCATTGGGCAATGCCATGACCGTGACCGGGGCAGCAGACTGGATAGTGGGCGGTTTATTGGGCGTTGGGGATTTATCCCCCTGGCACGTGCTGATTCTGGTGTATTTGTTAACAGTAATATTCACCGAACTGATCACCAATAATGCCGCCGCAGTGCTGATGTTTCCCATAGCGCTGGCCATGGCGCAGAGACTCGATGTCAGCGTGTTGCCTTTTGCGATTGCCGTAATGTTTGCCGCATCCGCCTCCTTCATTACGCCTCTTGGTTATCAGACCAACCTTATGGTTTATGGGCCGGGGCGGTATCAGTTCACAGACTATGTGAAAATCGGAGTGCCGTTGAGTCTGATTTCCGGCGTTGTGGCCGTGACGCTTATCCCTATGGTTTGGGGGTTTTAGTGGCGTGCATTACGTTTACATCAAAGCCCAATAGATTAGCCGAGGCATGACAACAAGCCTGAGAGTTCTCAAGAGTGCTGGCCTGCTGCTGGGCATGCAACTTGTGCAGCGTGGCCTTGGCATTATCAGTACCCTGATTCTGGCCCGGTTGCTGCTACCTGAACACTTCGGCGTGGTCGCCCTCGTTGTCATCGCTCTGCAATTCTTTGAGCTGTTGGTGGAAATCGGAAACCGGCAGTACATCATTCAAAAAAACAACGTAACCGACGCAGACCTCAACACTGCCTGGAGCATGGACATCGTTATAAAGTCCACGATGTTCGTTTTGATTCTGTTTCTTGCGCCCTTCCTCGCTGACTTCTTTGAAACCCCGGAGCTCACGACGGCATTAGCCGTCGCGGCCATCACACTGCCACTCAGAGCCTTGAAAAGCCCTGGCATGATGCTGTTGGCGCGGGAAATCAATTACCGCCCGATATTCCAGCTGACGCTTTGGCAAAAAGGACTTTCGTTCATCGTTGTAGTCACCTGGGCTTTCACAAGCCCCAGCCACTGGGCAATCATCTCCGGCACTCTGGTCTCCGGATTGGTGTTTACCATCGGATCTTACCGCGTTCATGACTTCCGACCCCGCTGGACGCTCGTCCATTTTCGCGATCAGTGGCAATTTTCCCAATGGCTGCTTTTACGAGGAATAGTCGGATTTACCCGCTCTCAGATCGACAACCTTATGGTGTCCCGCTTGTTTGGAACCGCTCAATTAGGTGGCTATAACCTGGTACGTGAAGTCAGCCTGTTGCCAGCGCTGTCAGCTATCATTCCCATGAGTGAGCCTTTGCTGGCTGCCATTTCCGAAAGCAAAGCGGATAGCCAGGCCCTCGCTTACCGTATACGTTTGAGCCTGGCGCTGATGATTACCGTGCTCACGCCCATAGCCGCCTTTATCATGCTGTATCCCGAACTCATTGTCCGTGTGTTGCTGGGCCCAGACTGGTCCGAGTTTGCTCCCTTACTGGAACCGTTCGGGCTGTTTTTCTTCACCTTCTGTCTTTTTGCATTGATAAGCGACGCCATAATCGCCCAAGGAAAGGTCAAACTGCTTTTCTGGTTCGACGTTGTTTCAACCGTAACAATCATCACCATCCTCTGGCTCACCGCCACGGGAGGCCTGGAAATTATGGCATGGACTCGCGGCTGGCTGGCGGTTGCAACCACCGTTGCACTGCTGCTTATCCTGGAGCGGAAAACCGGATTCTCGCTAATCAAGCTCCTATTCCTGTGCATTCCAACTCTCGCAGGAACGTCACTGGCAGTTGTCGTAGTTCAGTCTTTAGAGCTTTCAGACAGTCATTATCTCGTGCAATTTTTACTACTTGGCACCCTGCACATTGCAACGGCTGCACTCAGCGCTGGTATCATCGGCTTGTTCTTACTTAGGGGAACAGAAGAGTGGGGGCAGCTTCGCTACCTGGTAAACGAGGCCCGTGGAAAACTTTAAGTTACCAGGCTGACGGATTATTCTATGCGTCAGACAGGGAGTTAGGCAGTAGGCAAATTTCGAGAAAATATAGTTCGCGGAGCTTTCAACGCTTTATGGTCTAATTTACGACCATCAGTATGGCTCGTGAGAGACGAAATCCGATAAGCTTTGATAAAGCACTGCGCGTTATTAATGTTGCTCGCTTACTTTTGAACTCGTTAGTAATATAGGCACGCTTTCTAACATATTTTTCAACCGGTGCTATTTCGAGTAAACCATCCCCCGGAAGAGGTAATACACGTATTTTAAAAGAAATTTAACTCTAGTTGGCCCTAGCAGAAACGCTTTTATGAAACATTTTT
>Ga0307964_1000444_pt1 | contig 22482 bp, 24 predicted proteins | sample OrgLakmetagen596_FD_201823 | JGI IMG/M metagenome (GOLD analysis project Ga0307964, IMG submission 201823) | Saline water microbial communities from Organic Lake, Antarctica - #596 | ecosystem: Environmental > Aquatic > Non-marine Saline and Alkaline > Saline | place: Antarctica: Organic Lake... | reverse complement strand
ACCTTTTCTTGTGAGTTTCCCGCAAGAACAAAGACTACTTAAGGTTGGTTATTCTTTCTGCTCGGCGAAGGTAATCGAAACCGAGTTGATGCAATAGCGATTTCCAGTTGGTGTTTGCGGGGCATCGTCAAACAGGTGACCGAGATGACTTCCGCACTTTGCGCATCTGACTTCGGTCCTTACCATTCCGTGAGCGCGATCTTCTAAGTACTCAATCGCTTCATTTTCCAATGACTTATAAAACGACGGCCAGCCACAGTGAGCGTCGAATTTTGCTTCGGCTTCAAACAGGTGCGCACCGCAGCCTCGGCAGCTGTAGGTACCAACCCGCTTCTCTTCGAGCAGCTCTCCGGTGTTAGCGCGCTCGGTTCCGGCCAGTCGCAGGACTTGATATTCAAATTCAGAAAGTTCTTCGCGCCACTGTTGATCGGTCTTGAAAATCTCGTACTTCACCAAAAATCACCTCTTCCATACTTTATAACCGTTGAGTAACACATTCAATACCACGAGATATCACTGGTTTTTTCTTGTAAATAACCGTAGAATTGTTCGGGTCGAGCGGTGACCGAGGTTGAAGCTTGATGCATCTGTGAGTTACGCAGTTGGAACAAGCAACAGGAGCAGCAAAAATGGCACAAGGAACCGTAAAGTGGTTTAACTCTGAAAAGGGATTTGGATTCATCACTCAGGATGGTGGACCGGACGTATTCGTTCACTTCTCCGCTATCGAGTCAGATGGATACCGCGAACTTCGCGAAAACCAGCGAGTTGAGTTCAACGTCAAGGATGGGGACAAGGGTCCTCAGGCTGAAAACGTAGTACCAGTCGCTTAAGTAATACAAATTCGAACACCGGTTAGCTTTTCGCTGCCGGTGTTCGCTTTTAACCGGGGGACCGGTTTTCGCAACATTTATTTGCACTCAGAGCATTAGAGTGCTAAAACTTTATTAGCACTCTCGAACCGTGAGTGCTAATTCCAGTCTTGAATTAAAACGGAGAAGCCCAAATGGCAAAAATTATTCACTTCAATGAGGAGGCCCGTCGCGGTCTTGAGCGCGGTCTGAACATTCTCGCCGACACCGTCAAGGTCACACTTGGACCACGTGGTCGTAATGTTGTTTTGGAGAAAAAGTGGGGCGCACCTACTATCACCAACGACGGCGTTTCAATCGCCAAGGAAATTGAGCTAAGCGATCCATTTGAAAAAATTGGCGCGGAGCTAGTAAAGGAAGTTGCCAAGAAGACAGACGACGTGGCCGGCGACGGAACCACCACAGCAACTGTTCTTGCTCAGGCGCTTGTTAAAGAGGGCCTGAGAAACGTTGCGGCTGGCGCTGATCCAATCAGCCTAAAGCGCGGCATCGAGAAGGCCTCCGACTCAGTAATCGAATCTCTAATTAAGATGGCTGTTCCAGTCGAGACCAAAGAGCAGATTGCGGCGACCGCCTCTATCTCAGCTGGTGACTCGGTAATCGGTGACATCATCGCCGAAGCAATCGACAAGGTTGGCAAAGAGGGCGTTGTAACCGTAGAGGAATCAAACACCTTCGGTATCCACCTCGAGCTAACTGAGGGCATGCGCTTTGACAAGGGTTACATTTCCGCATACATGGTCACCGACCCTGAGCGCCAAGAGGCGATCTTGGAAGATGCCTACGTGCTAATCGTGAACAACAAGATTTCCAACATGAAGGACTTGCTTCCGATTGTTGACAAGGTTATGCAGGCTGCCAAGCCACTTCTGATCATCAGCGAGGACATTGAGGGCGAAGCCCTTGCAACCCTGGTTGTAAACAAGATCCGTGGAATCTTCAAATCGGTTGCCGTCAAGGCACCGGGCTTTGGTGACCGTCGTAAGGCAATGTTGCAGGACATCGCAATCTTGACCGGTGGCCAGGTCATCGCCGAAGAAGTCGGCCTCAAGCTTGAGAACACCGAGCTTGCAATGTTGGGACGCGCCCGCAAGGTGGTAATCACCAAGGACGAGACCACCATTGTTGAAGGAGCTGGCGACGGCGAGCAGATCAAGGGCCGCGTTGAGCAGATCAGGCGCGAGATCGCAACCACAGATTCCGACTACGACCGTGAGAAGCTTCAGGAGCGCTTGGCAAAGCTTGCCGGCGGTGTTGCAGTTATCAAGGCTGGAGCGGCCACTGAGGTTGAGCTCAAGGAGCGTAAGCACCGTATTGAGGACGCTGTCCGCAATGCCAAGGCCGCAGTCGAGGAGGGCATCGTTGCCGGTGGTGGAGTTGCACTACTTCAGGCCGGAAAACTCGCGCTGGATAAGCTAAAGCTAAAGGGCGATGAGGCAACCGGAGCAAACATTGTTCGAGTTGCAATTTCTGCTCCTCTAAAGCAGATCGCAATCAACGCCGGCCTTGAGGCGGGTGTTGTTGCCGAGAAGGTTGCTAACTTGCCAGACGGCGAAGGCCTAAACGCTGCAACTGGCGAATATGTCGACATGCTAAAGGCTGGAATCAATGACCCAGTGAAGGTTACTCGCTCTGCATTGCAGAACGCGTCATCCATCGCTGGATTGTTCTTGACCACCGAAGCGGTTGTGGCAGATAAGCCAGAACCAGCTGCGGCAATGCCAGCTGACCCAAGTGGCGGCATGGACTTCTAGAGTCAAATAACACTTCAAATAACGGGATGGCAATAGCCATCCCGTTATTTATTTAAGCTGATTAGTTACTTAGTCGAACTGTCGAATTTGGATTGTTTCAAGGCGGACTAACTAGCTCTGGCTGGACTGCTTCCTTGGAAGCTCAATTACAAAAGTGGAGCCGCCATCTGGAGTCTCTTCAGCCCGAATCTCACCCCGGTGTGCGGTGACAATCGACTTGGCAATTGCCAGCCCTAGTCCGGATCCTCCGGTGTCACGATTTCGAGAGTTGTCTGCACGGTAGAAGCGTTCGAAAACCTTGTTCCTCAAGGGCTCTGGGATGCCTTCGCCGTGGTCAAGGATTTTTATTTGCACCAGCTGTTCGGTACTCTCAAGTTCTAATATGACCTCGGACTTAGCCGGTGCAAATCTGGAAGCATTGGCAACCAAGTTAGTGAGAACTTGTTTGATTCGGTCTGAGTCAACCTCGGCCACCAGGTCTTTGCCCAATCTGGTCACCCGGAACGTGACCTCTTGGTTCGCAACCGATGCATCCTTGATTACTGTGTCGGCAAGCTTTGCAAGGTCGGCATCTACTAGGTCAAGATTTCCCAGTTCATCCATGCGCGTGAGTGTCAGCAGGCTCTCCACAAGGCCCGTCATTCGTAGTGCCTCGCTTTCGATTCTCTGCATCGCTTCTGCCACATCCTGCTTTTTAGTTATGGCTCCCATCCGATAAAGTTCCGCATAGCCGCGAACTGTCACTAGCGGAGTTCGGAGCTCATGGCTGGCATCGGATACGAACCTACGCATTTGCTCAAGGGTTTTGTCTCGACCGTCCACTGCGCCCTCAATGCTGTCAAGCATGCTGTTCAGGGCATTATTGAGTCGACCAATTTCAGTCTTGCCGTGCTTAGAAAGCAGGCGGGAGGAAAATTTGCCGGCCTGAACCGCTTCTGCGGTTCGCTCCACTTCTTTTAGCGGCCTCAGCGCTGAGGTAATTGTTAGCCAAATACTGAAGCCCGATAGGGCAACTAAAAAGATCCCAAACCGACCACCAATCAGGGCGTATTCGGCCACGATTTTTCGGTCCGAATTTGTCGGCAGTGCGATTACTACCGATCCTTTCACTAGCTCCAGTGGCATCGCAACCATTCGCCACTCGGTTTCCATTCGTCCCGGGCCTTCAACCTCAATGTCAAAAGGTATTCCGGCAGCTGTCCGAACTGTTTCCATAGTCAGGTTTGAGAAGTTTGGAATTGCCCGCCCGCCCCCAGCTGATGAGATTAATCCTAAGAACTGATTACCGTCAGCGTCCAGAATCGCAATGTAATAGTCGCTTGGAAGCGATGGGAGTGCCAGCTTTCCAGAGGCAACTCGAGCTTCAAGTTTAAGTGGATCTTGAGTTCGAAGCGCGTTAGCCGTGGTGATCAAAAGGGTGTCTGTGTTTCGTTGCAGATAGGTACTTAAAAGAGCAATTGTTCCCGCACTCGATACCGCCAGAAGCACACCAATCAGTCCAACTGCCAAAGTTGTGAGTTTGGCGCGGAGAGATACTCGCTCCCAGCCTGCAAGAAACTTTTGTTTCACGAATTAGCCCTTTGGCCCCTTGAACATGTAGCCAACACCGCGTTTGGTGACAATTAGTGGCTCCTGGCTAAGCGGATCCAATTTTTTTCGAAGGTAGGAAACATAGCTTTCGACAATTCCCATCTCACCATTGAAGTCGTATTCCCAGACATGGTCAAGGATTTGGGCCTTAGTAAGCACTCGATTGGGGTTTGTTGCCAAATAGCGAAGTAGTTGGTACTCAGTGGGGGATAGGTCCACTACTTGAGATCCCACGCTAACCTCGTGAGCATCTTCGTTGATGGAAAGCTCCCCAACTGAAATTATCGCGCCATCTTCGCCATCTTTGCTGGTCCTGCGGATAATTGCGGAGATGCGGGCCACAATTTCATCCAGGCTAAAAGGTTTAGTGACATAGTCGTCACCACCCACTGTTAGCCCGGTGACTTTATCCTCGGTGTCATCTCGTGCGGTGAGGAACAAGATTGGCGTTTCGATACCCATTCCTCTAATTTTTTTGGTCACCCCGAAGCCAGATATGTCAGGTAGCATCACGTCGAGTAAAACAATATCGGGGTTAGTTTCGGCGATCATGGTGATCGCGTCAGTCCCGTTAGCCGCGGTGGCAACCTGGTGCCCGGCGAATCGAAGGCTTGCTGAGAGCAAGTCGCGAATGTTTGGCTCATCATCTACAACTAGAACTTTTAGTGTCTCCATGTTGATAAGTTTGCGACAGTTTGCTGGAAATTGTCTGGGAGTTTTCTGTTACAGATTTTCAGCGTCTATTATTTCGTAGGAATAGCCCTGCTCAGCTAGGAACCGCTGTCGGTTCTGGGCAAAATCCTGCTCTACCGTGTCGGCCGCCACAATCGTGTAGAAGGCTGCAGATTTCCCGTCTTGTTTCGGGCGAAGCAATCTTCCGAGTCTTTGAGCCTCTTCTTGCCTGGACCCAAAGGCTCCAGAGATTTGAATAGCCACCGATGCCTCGGGAAGGTCGATCGAAAAGTTTGCAACCTTGGACACCACCAGCGTGCTGATCTCACCGCTTCTAAAGTCACGGAAGAGTTCCTCGCGAACATCAACCGGTGTTTCGCCGGTCAGTTTTGGAACACCCAGTGCCTCGGCAACCTCAGCTATCTGCGTCAAGTACTGACCAATTATCAGAGTTGGTTCGCCTTTGTGCTTGTCAAGAATCTTGCGCATGATTGCAAGCTTGGCAGTTGCCGTCGCGGCAATGCGAAACCGACTTTCCTGGTCAGAGATGGCGTATTCCATGCGAGCCTCATCGGGCAGTGACACGCGAACCTCGAAGCAGTTCGCGGGTGCAATGTAGCCCTGGGCTTCGATATCTTTCCAGGGGGCATCAAACCGTTTTGGGCCAATTAAAGAAAACACATCGGATTCCCGACCGTCTTCACGGACCAACGTGGCGGTCAGTCCAAGTCTCCTTCTTGCCTGCAAGTCAGCGGTCATTTTGAAAATAGGCGCGGGTAATAGGTGAACTTCGTCGTAGATAATCAAACCCCAGTCGCGGGCGTTTAGCAGAGCAAGGTGGGTGAACTCGCCTTTGCGCTTTGTGGTCAAGATTTGGTAGGTGGCAATCGTTACTGGGGCAAGGTCTTTTCTACTGCCTGAATACTCGGCGATATCTTCTTCGGTAAGACTCGTTTTTTCTAACAGCTCATCACGCCACTGCCTGGCGGCAACGGTGTTGGTTACCAAAATTAAAGTGTTGGCTTTCACGTCGGCCATAATTGCCGCGCCAATCATCGTCTTGCCGGCGCCGCAGGGCAAAACTACAACGCCTGAACCGCCTAGCTCAAACTTGTCAGCCGCTTCTCTTTGGTAACCACGTAGCGACCAGTTCTCTTCATGAAGTTCGATTGGGTAAGGCGCTCCAGGTGTGTAGCCGGCGTTATCGGATGCCGGCCAGCCGAGCTTCAGTAGCTGCTGCTTTAGCGCTCCTCTTGCCCAGTCTCTGACACGATACCCGTTTTCAATCTCGCCCTCTAATAGTTCAGAAACCTTTGAGTTGGAGCTGACTTCAGCCAGGACTGCCCGTGAATCGGAGGTCAGGATCAGACCTAGGTCATCTCTGGCAATTTCCAATTTTCCGAATCTGGCAATTGTGTTTTCAATTTCAGAGGCCACAAGTTGCGGGATGTCGAACTTCGACCACTTACTTAGCGAGCTGAGAATATATTCTGCCGTGTGACCGGCTGCCCGAGCATTCCAAAGACCGAGCTTGGTGATGCGGTAGGTGTGAATGTGCTCCGGAGCCCGCTCGAGCTCCGCGAAGATACCAAGCTCGTGTCGGGCCGTTGCGGCATCAGCGTGATCCGTTTCCAGAAGTACGGTTCGATCGCTTTGAACAATTAGAGGACCTTGGGACATCCTTATACCAGCAGCACTGACTGAATGCGGAATATGGGAAGAGTGCGCTCAGCATCTTTTAGCTGGTCCTTGCCCCTGAGTCGACCTGCTGCCACGCCCAACACTGAAAGCGTAAATTGCTTAGCGTCGCCATCCTGCATCTCTACGGAGATTTGAACCATGATCTTGTTTTTCTGAGCGAATAAAAGCTGGCGCATAACGTCGTCGCCTCCCATTTGGTTTTTCTCACCCGAAATAAGGGACGCAACTCTTGAGGCAATTTCGTCATCATGCGGAACCTCCGGGGTTGCGGAGACCGGGACTCGAGGCGACTGGACCTTACCCTTGTCATCGAACATCACGGCTGCGTAGCCAGCGTCGCGAAGGTTGAAATAGACCAGGTCTGCAGAAAGCCTGCTACCTAGTTGCCCATTAGCAATCGGCTGAAGCATCAAGCCCCTTAGGGACTGCTCGTTTGAGATCTGGGTGAGAAGGATGGTGTCGGCTGATTCAACGATAGCCCCGTCCTTGTTGGTCAGAACCTTGAGTTGCCCAAATCGATCACCGGTTTGCTGCAACACGTATTCCACCGGCTGGGGAAGGGCCTTGCCACCTGACTGACGCAGCACTTCAATGATCTCCGGGATGCTCATGCCGGTTTCCACGGCGTGAGAAATACTCAGGCTAGAAATCCGGAAACGGGAAGCTAAGCCGAGATCCTCGGAATCCGCAAAGGTGTCGAGCTTCCGATGCAGCGTCGTCGAAATTGGCCCTGGAGACACAATGCTCAGGTCTGCCTGAACAAGCAGCTTGTCCTGAATTGCTGGTAGATTCTTCGAGATATCCTTGGCTGCTTTGTCAGCTGACCCCAGAGTTAGAGAATGAAGGGCGCTGTCAAAATCGGTTAGCCCAAGGTCGGCACCGTACTCAAGCAATTTAATGTTTGTCAGGTTTACCAGCGGGTAAGCGGCAGAAATCTGTTCGGCGAGCGGTCCTTGTTTAACTTTTAGGGCCGGCAGGTCCCAGCAAGCTTTGGCAAGCAACAGCCAGGCTTGACTTCGCTCTAGTTCGAGCCACTCCATGCCAAGAGTTGTTGCTACCCAGCGGGATTCGTTCTGGCCAATTAGCCCAGCCTCAATGGCTAGCTGAAAGATGCGTTGGACATCTTTTGGAGTGATCTTGAGCTTGAGTGCAATCTCTTTCGCGTCCTGAGAGCGGATACCAGCCCTTATGACATCAAGCCAGTGCCGTTCGCACGCAAATAGTAGTTCTGTGATGCAGATCAGGCTCCCATAGGCGGTGAGATATGAGCCGTGACGATTTGCCGGCTTGTACTTTGCCGCTTCCAACTCTCTGCCAAGGCTTGCAGCCTCGGGAATGACAGACTCAGTGGCTAGATTCTCCGAGCGCAGGTGGGCTGTAGTTTTTTCATCGCGAAGCGCTTCAAGCTCTTTGGCTGGAAGAGCCCGAATCTTTGGTTCCAACTCTCTTCTTGAAAGCAGGACCCGGCTCAGATCAAAGTAGTCATCGCAGCCGTGGCCATGACCAAGAGAGTTCTCCAGGGTCTGGCTAAGTTCCGCTACATTCTTTGCTCTTAGCTGTGATGCTAATTCGAGTATCGATGACACTAATCCCTATTTTCTTTCGTACGTCGAATGATTGACACAATCAGCATGCTGATGATTATTAGAAAGCCGACGGGCAATCCAATGAGTGGCAATTGAGCAAAAAGCACAGGAAAGCTATTAAAGCCAAGGGCGCTTAGACCAAGGGTTAGCAGCATGGAAAAAATCGAGACGCCAATCACGCCAACGGCCATGTAGGCCAAAGTTGTTTCGATTTGGGGTCGCTTTTGATTTTTGGCCATCAGATAATTCTAACCTTTCAGATACACTAATTGCCGACCAGTTGAAAGTAGGAAGCATGCCGACCGGCAAAGTAAAGTTTTTTGATGACGAAAAGGGATTTGGGTTCATCGCGGGCGATGACGGTTCCGAAGTCTTCCTGCACGCCAGTGCGCTTCCAACTGGGACTGACACGATCAAGCCGGGCAGTCGCGTCGAATTCGGCATAGCCGATGGTCGCAAGGGCCCTCAGGCGTTGTCGGTAAGGGTGTTAGAGGTGCCGACGCTTACGTCGCCGAACCGCAAGCCGGCGGAAGATCTCGCGATCATTACTGAAGACCTAATTGGTCTTTTGGACCAGGTCGGCGGAAATCTTAAACGGGGAAAATACCCTGAAGCAGCACACGGCAAAAAAGTAGCGCAATTATTGCGCAGGGTGGCGGAAGAGCTTGAAGGCTAAGAATGCAGAACTGGCAAGTGAGCTGATGCTAGCTGAGCTTCGATCGGACAGCTACGGTGATTTCGTCAGCGAGACCGAGCCAGCTAAGGGCGTGATTGAACTGCGTTATCTTTGCCAAATGCGTGGCTATAGCGGTTGGCACTGGTTGGTAACCCTTACTCAGCCGGACAAGCGGAAGCCCGCGACAATTTCTGAGCTGAACCTAGTTGCCTCCGAGGATGCGCTATTGGCACCTGAGTGGGTGCCTTGGTCCGAGAGGCTAAGTGAATTCAGGAAGCAGCTAAGAGCAGAGGGTAAGGCCAAAACTGATGCCGAAGCGGACGAGCTAATAAAGGCTCTAGTCGTTACGGATGACGTAAAGTCCGGTGACTCCGAGGACAATTCCGACGACGGAAGTATGCAGCCACCACTGAAGACCCGCGTCCGACAGCGCCGGATAAAACGCAGCGAGCCCGATGAAGATCAGGATCCAAATTAGTAGGCCTGTTTTTATAAGCGGCTTTGAGTCCAGAGCCTTGGGGTTTGGCTCAGCATCTCGCTCACTAAGTTTCAAATAAAAGCGCATCTAGATCCTCTCCAAAACGTATTCAATTGAACTAATTAACCGCTGAACCTCGGCCGGTTCGGTAGCAACAAAGGTTGCAACTCTGAGCTGATTCTTGCCGAGCTTTCGATATGGCTCGGTGTCCACAATTCCGTTTTCTCGAAGTATCTGGGCAATCGCCAAGGCATCTATCGAATCGTCAAAGTTGACCGTTGCTACAACCTGCGACCGATGGGCCGGGTTTTCAACAAAAGGGTGAGTCTTGTCGGTTTTTGTGGCCCAGTCATAAATCAAGTCCGAGCTTTCCCTGGTTCTACTGTCGGCCCAAGCTAAGCCACCGTTGCTGTTTATCCATTCAACTTGGTTGTTTGCAAAGAACAGCGTTGCCAGCGAAGGGGTGTTTAGCGTGAAGTTTTGTCTTGCGTTATCAAGAGCTAGCTGCAGGCTCAATATGTTTGGGATGTAGCGCCCGGAGGCTGCGACCTGTTCAATTCGACCAATCGCCTTTGGAGAAACCAGGGCTATCCAGAGACCACCGTCCGAGGCAAGGTTTTTCTGAGGTGCAAAGTAATAAACATCGGTTTGCTTCGGATCAAAATCAATTCCACCAGCAGCACTTGTCGCGTCGGTGAGCATCAGTGCGTCTTCGTCAGCACCTTTCACCCGCCTCACGTCGGTAACTACACCGGATGAAGTTTCGTTGTGAGGGTAGGCGTAGACGTCCGCGCCCTCTTCAGCGATCAGGTCACCGCGAGATCCAGGCTCAACTGAGATGACAGTGGGCTGATCTAACCAAGGTGCTCCAAGGATGTTCGCAAACTTATTTCCAAACTCGCCATGAACTAGGGCTTGGCCCTTTCTCTCAACCAGTGAAAACGCTGCAGCGTCCCAAAATGCCGATGCGCCACCGTTGCCCATAATTATTTCGTAGCCAGCTGGAGCGTGGAACATGTCCAATAGTCCCTGCTTTAGATCTCCAACTAGGTTTTTGATCGGTGGCTGGCGATGACTAGTGCCCATGTACTGACTACCAAAGTCAATAAATGCTTTCAGTTGCTCAGGCCGTATTCGCGAGGGTCCGCAACCGAATCTTCCGTCTAGGGGTTTGATTGACTCTGGAATCATGATCTCTGGCATAGGGTCAAGTTTAGTATTGCAATAAGAAGTCTGGGCTTAGCGACGAAGAGGGATTGATGACTGACCTCATAGACACCACCGAAATGTACCTCAAGGCTATTTACGAGCTTGAGGAGGAGGGCATTCCCCCCATGCGTGCCAGAATCGCCGAACGACTAGATCACTCCGGACCAACTGTCTCCCAGACAGTTGCCAGAATGGAGCGAGACGGACTGCTTAGGCTGCTGGATGATCGCCAGCTGCAGTTCACCGACGAGGGGCGATTGACCGCCGTTGAAGTGATGCGTAAGCACCGTCTGGCCGAGCAGCTTTTGCTTGAGGTAATTGGGCTTGAGTGGTCAAGCATTCATGACGAGGCCTGTCGCTGGGAGCACGTGATGAGCGAGTCCGTAGAGAGAAAACTCATTGGCTTACTTAAAAACCCGAGCGTTTCACCTTTTGGTATGCCAGTACCCGGGCTTGAACTTTTGGGCCTTGCGCCCGCGGATATTCGAGAGTGCGCCGCGCTAGTCTCTCTCGAGCCTGGCGAGTATGAGGTGGTAAGAATCGGAGAGCCATTGCAGTTGGATGGATCTTTCTTGAATCAATTAGCCGAAATCTCACTGGTTCCGGGTGCCAAGGTCACACTTTCAACCCAAGACCAAGGTTGGCTCCTTGTGGCAGCCGGCCTCACAGAAGGTTTGCTGGTTGACACAAGCATTGGCCAGCATTTATTTTTAGGTGTTTCGAAAGTTTCGTAGTTATACTTTTTTACGGAAGAACCAAAGAAAGTTTTTTAGAGGACTCCTATTGAATTCAGCAAGTGCTGACGCTTCACTAAATAGTCGCAGACACCTGCGATATGGCGAGCGAAAAAAATCTGCAAAAGTGCAGCGGCACTCGTTCCGCACATTCATGACGATGGTTGCTTCTACCGGCCTATTAGCCACCACAGCACTGCCTTCTTACGGATTTGCGCCTGAAGTTACGGCAGCTTCAGGCCTGGCAAGAGATTCTGAGATGGTTCAAATTTCCGCTCCGAGCCAGGGGCTTTCGGTCGCAACCGTCAGGGCAGTGGAGTTCTCAAGAGGTGACTACACCCCGGCCGAAGCTTCAGAATTCCAGGTCGAATCAAAATCTAGAATTTATTACTATCAGGGCCCGCGAGCCGCTGATTATTTAGCCAGCCCAAGGTTTACAAGTGTCACCAGCGCCAATCTAATGAAGTCTGCGGCCGAACTGGTTGGAACGCCCTACGTCTTCGGCGGACAGACCCCGGGAGGCATTGACTGTTCCGGTTACGTGCTGTTTGTTTATTCCCAATTCGGAGTTGAGCTTCCGCACAGTGTCTACCAGCAGGCCAAAATGGCAACCAAGATTTCGACTGAAGACGCTTTGCCCGGCGACATAGTGATCTTTAACGACTTCAGTCACAACGGCATTTATGCCGGCAACGGCAATTTTTATCACGCACCTCAACCGGGTGACCGCGTGAAGTTAGCTCCGATTTTCACGGATCGCTACCACCTCGTCCGACTGGCAGAAATCAAAAACTAGAAAATTAGCTCAAGAACCTCACTTCTCCTCCTTAGCGTTTCTAAACACTTAACTCACTTAACCCGCATACTATTTTTATAAGTATTGATTCTTTATCTTCGGGGAAGGAGTGCAGATGCCAGCGAGCATGCCAGCCATGTATGGGATCTGGATACACCTGTGCCAGTACCCCTTCATATCCATTTGGGAGAATCTACGCGTCGCATTATTGCGGCGCGTTTTTTATTACCCAGGGTCAATTCCGATGTCGGCAGGCCGTGCTGGCGATTTTGATCGGAGATGAATAAATGCGCACCCTTGTTCTAAACGCCGGCTATGAGCCCCTCGCTGTCGTGTCTTTCAAGCGAGCCCTGGTTCTAGTCCTTAATGAAAAAGCCACAGTTCTGGCTGGAATCGACAACGAAGTAGTTCGAAGCGCCAGCCAAGAATTTGAAATGCCCTCGGTTATTTTGCTTTCCAGATATGTCAGAATTCCGAATGCCAGAAGAGTCCCGGTGTCCAGGCGCGGCGTGCTTAGACGAGATTCTCAACGCTGTGGCTACTGCGCTGGTCCCGCCAACACCATCGATCACATCATGCCCAAATCACGCGGTGGTAAGGATACCTGGGAGAACCTGGTGGCTTGCTGCCTTGAGTGCAATAACTCAAAAGGAAACCGCACTCCTGCAGAAATCGGCTGGAATTTGAAGGTAATGCCGAAGATGCCAACCGGAACGGTCTGGAGTGTGAGGGGTTCCGAGAGGCCACTTCCACAGTGGAGCGAGTTTTTGGCGCTACAAGCAAAGGCTGCGTAACTAAATTTGACAATGTAAAAAATCTTTTACATAATGTAAGAAATTCTTTACATTGGAGCGAAATGAATCATCAAGAAAAAACCGTCTGGGCAGAACTGCTCGCAAACTTAGCAGTGCTTATTGGCTACTCGGCATGGCTCTTGGGTCAACTGGCCCAAAAGGATGTGAGCGAGATTGAATACGGTTGGGTATTAGTCTCAGTCTTCCTCTTGAGCATATTGTTTTCTATCGTGGCCCAAATTGTTCTTGTTGTTTCGGCTCACGTCACCCCAGTTATCGCTGCGCACGTTCGACCGGTCATCGCGGAAAGGTCCGGCAGGCCTATTCCCCTTGAGAATCCAGCGGTTCAAAACGACACTCGAAGTCCAGGCCTAGTGGATGTTCGGGATAAGGACATTAGCCGTCGCTCTAACTCCACAGGCATGAACATAATGAGCGTGGTTGCCCTAGCAGCTCTGGCCTTGGCTGCTTTTGAAGTTGGCTTTTTTGAGATTGCCCACGTCTTGTTTTTTGGTGGCCTTTTGGCGAGCATTGCGATGAACATCGCGAAAATTTGGTTTTACCGCAAGGGTGTCTAGGTGACTAGACCCACGAAAATAACCAATCAGGTGCGCCAGCACCGCGTGGCCAAAGACTTGACTCAGGAGCAACTGGCAAGTCAGCTTGGAGTATCGAGGCAAACCCTGATAGCCATAGAGAACGGCAAGTATTCGCCGTCATTAGAGTTCGCATTCGCGCTTGCAAAAGCGCTTGAGGTCCAGATCGGTGAGCTTTTCAGCTATCCGGAGTAATTGCGACGGTGCTTACTGGGCCATGGTGACATGGCAACTTGGGTTCGTCCAAACCCCATTTTATCGTCTCGCAAAGAGTTAGACTTTTGTGCGGTGAGACACGCAATACTCAAAGTCAAGCGCCCAAACAAAGGAAGTCAAAATGGACTCAACTGCACTTGTAGGAACCTGGAACACCTTGAGAAAAAGCATCATCAACTCGCAAATGTCATCAGTGATTATGTTGGCGGTCGCTCTTTATTTGGTAGCAACCGGAACATTTATTGGAGCAAGCACTGAAGTAAAGCTGTTCGCAGTAACAGTCTTAGTTACAACTGGCGCACTGTCATTGATAAATCAGTTCGCAGCCATTCGAGAGGGATCGGCGTTGATCAAGGACATGAAGGCTTCGGGTTCTGCACTCGAAACCGCGATTGCCTCCTCAGCCCGCTTCGTTAGCCTGACTCAAGCAGCGATGGCAGTTTTCGCTGCAGCAACAATCGTTTTGTTTGTAGTGGCTATTTACTAACCGCTAGATTAAAAGCTTTAGGGCGTGATGACCTTGCGGTTATCACGCCCTTTTGCATGGCCAACATTTTTCTAAAAAAGTGGCCCCGAGGTGAATCGAACACCCGACACACGGTTTAGGAAACCGTTGCTCTATCCACTGAGCTACGGGGCCAGCAGCGCTTATAGATTACTAGGCTTTCGCTGTCCCAGAATTCCCAGAGTACCTGGCCGCACAGCAAGGTCCTGGATCAATAAGAGTGACCGGGTATTTGCCCGAGGCCGAAATTGCTCAAGGCATGAAGCATTTGCAGCACGAATGCCAGTTACAGCTCCGCGGGCAAGGCAAACTGTCGTTTCAGCGGTTCCCTTCTAGTATTTGGCAAGTGGAACGCAATGAGTTATTAGAGCTTTGGCACAAGCAGCGGCGCAGCATTGGCGGCATAAACCCGCTTGCGCAGTTCGAAGCCTCGAGCTTTGGCCAAGTCGATTTGACTAGGTCTCATCCGGGTGGTTTGGCTCAACTTGAATCTGCTCGAAGCTCCACGATCTCTAATCTGGTAAGAGATGGAGTTGCTCAGTCAAGAGCGCTGAACACTTCGCGCAGAATTTTAAAAAAATCCGACCGCATCGAACGAAATTTTGGCGTTGACGCTCTTTTCATAGCGGGTGGGCTGGTCTCAATCGGAGCCAGCAAGATGCCAATTTTGCTATGGCGAAGTCACCTATTGCCAAAGGGTGAAGACTTTGAACTACGGGTAGACCCAACTCCAAGGATCAATCCTGAGCTAGTTAGCCTGATCAGAAGCTATCGCAGCGACTTTCGAATTTCGGACCTGGTTGCCGTAAGTCAAGGTCAAACCGACTTGATCCCGACCGGGGTGCTTTCCTTGGTTTCCGAGCTGATTCAGAGCCCAGACGTTGAAATCGAAAAACTACTGGTGCTGGGCAATTTCGTACCTGACCTAACCCTCAGCCAGCAGCTGGAGCCAGAAACTTCTTCCGCCCTAATCATGCAATTAACCGGCAAGATAGCTGCGCCCGCCGTTGAAGATTCTACCACTGCCTGCACTTTGGTGCTGAACGCCGACGCCGATCAGCAGCGGGTAATCGACAGGGCGCTTGCTGGCAACAGCTTTGCAGTAGAAACCTTGCCGGGCTGTGGTTACCTTCAGACTCTGCTGAACCTGCTGGCGAACCTAGCAATCTCCCAAAAACGAACCCTGATTATCGCGCCGCGCCAGCAGACCTTGGACGAGGTGGCGGAGCGACTCAGCCATTCCAGACTGCCGGGCTTGGCCGTGAGGCAGAGCGAAAGCTGGGGTGACACCGTTGCGGCAATTTCAAGAAACGAGAAGGCAACTCCTGGAAACCTCGAGGCTGCTAAAGCTTTAGTGGCCAAGCGAAAAATAGATGTCGAACAGTATTTTTCCGAAGTGCAGTCCAAGTCCAACACTCTTGGTATTAGCGTGATTGAGGCACTTGAAAAGTTGGCAACCTTGGCTTCACTGCCGGCAGCCCCTGTAAATAGCGCACGAATCAACCCTGAGGCTTTACCCACGATTCGCCAAGACTCTTCGGATCTTCTAAACCGCGCTCACGAAGCCGGTTTGTTTGCAACCTCGCCGGAAGATGGCCCTTGGTTTCAGGCGAAATTCGAATCCGAATCTGAAATAAGTGCGGCCGTTGCTGCTGCCAAGTCACTTGCGGGGGAGGAGTTTCGGCTGCTCAAGTATCAAATAAGTCTTTACCTAACCGATCTGGATCTGTCGGTCAGTAAAACAGTTGAAGACTGGTCGCACCAGCTAAATCTACTAATTGGCATCAGGGAAACTCTAGATAAATTCAAGCCGGAGATTTTCGATCGCTCACTCCAGGAGATGATTAGTGCAACGGCAGCCAGAGGAGATCGTGGCGAGCTATCCGGGGCACAGCGCAGGCGGTTTAGGAAGTTAGCCAAGGGTTATCTTCGACCAGGTGCTGCGGTGGCCAACCTGCACCAGGCGCTGGTGGAAGCCGAAAAACAGCGAGTAAACTGGTCTGAAATCAACTTGACCCAGGCCCCTCCAACTGTGCCGCTGGGGCTAAGTGATGTGCAGTTGAAGTTCCAACATATCTATGAGGTGCTGGAAACCCTGCAGCGCCACTTGAATCCTGACCCAGACATAACTTTGTTGACCCGCACAGACTTAGATCAATTGGCGGTCACTCTTGAGGAGTTAGCAACAAAAACTGACGGCCTAGATCGCTACATGGAGCGGCTGCCAATTTCCAAGGAGCTGGTTGCCCTGGGACTGGGTCAGTTTACGAAGGAAGTCAGTAAAACCAGGCCTGAATTCGAACAGCTACAGCAAGAATTCGAGCTGACCTGTTGGCAGTCCGCACTTGAGGCAATTATCCAATCGGACTCAAGGGTCCTGGATTACACCGCAGAGGCAATTGCCAAGCTAGAAAGTGACTTTGAGAAAGCTAATGATGACCTTATTGATCAAGGTCTTGCTGATGTCCGGTATCAATTAGGGCAGTTTTGGCATGCTGCGATTGCTAAGCATCCAGCCCAGGCTGACGCGTTACGAGCTCAGCTAAGGACCAAGAAACTAGAGCTCAAAGCTGCTTTTACGGCCGGGGGAGAACTCTATAGAGCATTGGTTCCTGCCGTTTTGGTTTCTCCGTACCGACTGCACGAACTTGACGAGGCTGAAAAGTTCGACCTGGTCGTGGTCTTGGACTCATCCTCTGCGGGCGTTGCAGAGGCCCAACAGGCGCTTTCTAGGGCCGGCCAGGTTATTGCCTTCGGAGATCCAGTAATTGCGTCTCCGGAGAACTTCGACACCGTGGCAAGGGCCAACCAAACCCACGTGGAAACTGATCGGCAGTCAGTGTTTGATTTGGTGTCAGGGATCTTCGGCTCCATGGCAATTAGCCGAAACTACAGAATCGAAGGCCAAGTTCTTGGAAAGTACTTGAACGATAATTTCTACAATTCTCGCCTGGTTCTGGAGCCGGCTGCCGGGCAACTTTTTGGTTCGCATAATTTCGAGCAGGTCGAAATAACGGACGACGCCAATGCCCCAAGTACCATCGAGGGGGCCACTGAGTCTTTAGATTCAGAAGTAAATCGAGTTGCCGAGCTGGTAATGAGCCACGCCAGATGGACACCGGAAGAGTCGCTCATGGTCGTCACTTCATCCAGGGTTCATGCCGAGCGCATCGACCAGCTAGTTCGCCAAGAAACCTACAAACAGCCGCAGCTTGCCGAGTTTTTTGACTCGCACGGCAGGGAACAATTTGAATGTATCAGCATGAGCGAACTAACTCATCGACTGGCAGACCGCGTGATATTCTCGGTTGGCTTTGGCCGCACTTCAGAGGGAAAAATCTCTGGAAGCCTGGGCGATTTCAACTTTGGCAACGCCAGTCGTTGGATGGTCAACCAGATTGTTGCAGCCAGAAAACGCATGACCGTCGTTTCTTGCTACAACTTTGAAGATTTTGCCGCCGGAGGGTTACCGGAGAATCAGCGCTGGCTCAAAGACCTAATTGCCCCCAGTTTCATGAGTGACGTTTCAGAGGGGCAGGCTGATCCGCTGCTAACAGACCTGGCACTTCGATTGCAGAAGCTCGGGCTAAAAGTTGCCTTGAATTTTGGTAGCCGCATTGGGCTTGCGGTTTCGTTTGGAAAAAGAGCAGCCGTAGTGGACCCGGACTGGGCTCTTGTTGGTGAGAGCTGGGATGAAAAACTTCGACTAAGGCCAGGACTTTTGAGATCCATGGGCTGGGAGTATCAGCGTGTGCACGCACTCGAGATATTTGCTAAACCTCAAGATGTCGCCAATCGAATCGCAGTGTCACTGGGCGTTGACCTTGTGAGGAAGGCTCAGCCGCTGTTTGAGGATCGGGCTTTCGAGGACAGCAGCGGGGCCTGGGGCCATGAGGATGATTCGAATGATGACAGGCTGAGAGACGACAAGCCCCCGCACTGGGGTTAGTTGACTGGTTAACTCTCTGAGCTGCTTGGCTCAGGGCTGGCGGAATCATTCTTGTAAAAGCCTGCGCCCTTAAAGCTGACCCCAAGGTTGCCGAATTGTTTTCTAAGTTCCCCTGAGCATTCGGGGCAGTTGACTAGGGCGTCCTCAGCAAAAGACTGATGCACCTCGAGGGCATGCTCGCATGACCTGCATACGTAGCTGTAATTCGGCATTTGTCCTCCGAGTAGATTCTAACCAGACTAAATTGCTATCACCCTGGTTGGAGTGACAATGCCGTTTACTTTCTTGTCATGATTCTCGTGCGGCACCAGGTTTAGGATTTCTGAGTCAAAAACAACCGCATATACCTTGAGGCCACCGGCGACTTCTAGCCATCGGTCATAAAAGCCCCTTCCTTTGCCAAGCCGATTTCCCAAAAGATCAACCGCCAATGCTGGAACCAAGACAAGGTCAATGTCAACCGGGTCTATTGCTGGACCAGTGGGCTCCAAGGTCTTGAAGTTTCCAGCCGCAAGTGGCCCCTGAGCAAATTCCAGATGGTCGCCGATTATTCTCGGGTAGTAGAGATCAAAGCTCTCTTCCACCCAGTCGTTGAACGCTCTTAGGTCGGGCTCATTTACAAGTGGACTGTAGCTGGCTATTTTTCTGGCCTGGGTGCTTTGGGCGAGACCACGGAGTTGTTCCAGAAGGCCTGCGGATGATTGTGGCCGCTGCAGATTTATTTCATTGCGGAGCTTTTGCTTGGCGCTTCCTGTATCCATAGCGGTAATCTTGCCAGCGTGCAGAGATTTCTTCCATTGACTCACGGTGACATTACGCTTCGGGCTCTTACCAAGCGGGATTTCAGGGTGCTCCGAAAACTGTTGATTGCCGATCGAGAATGGCTAGTGCCCTGGGAGGCAACCACCCCGGGAATCCGATATCCGCTCGATGTCCGTTGGATGATCCGCTCACTTATTACCCAAACCCATAGTGGCAACGGACTTGCTCTGGTGATGGAGTACGAGGGCGAAGTCGTTGGGCAGCTGAATGTTGCAAATATTCTTTACGGCTCAGTGTCTTCGGCAACCATCGGTTATTGGATCACCAAAAGCGCGGCCGGCCGGTCAATTGTCCCTGTTTCGGTAGCAATAGCAATCGACTACCTCTTTGGTGATCTCGGCCTTCACCGAGTAGAGATAGATATCAGACCCGAAAACACGGCATCGTTGAGAGTGGTCGAGAAGCTAGGTTTGCGCCAAGAGGGAACCAAGGAGCGCTTTATCCACATCGATGGTCAGTGGCGCGATCATCACATTTTCGCAATTACAACCGAAGAGCTAACGGGCTCTTTGCTGTCTAGAGTTCAAAACACTGGCGGTCAATAGCCGGGTTTTACCTAGCGGGCCATATCTTGGTACTCATGGAAAACTCTGCAAGCCTCGGCGGCATAACCCTTGTGCTGGCAGCTGTGGTTTGGCTTTTCATCTTTGTTCCGGGTTACGCAAAGAGGTCCCAGATAAAAGAGACGACTAAATTAGTCAGAGTAGCCCAGCGGACCGAGCGGAAATCTAGAGCAGTGACTGAGGATGATCGGCTACGAAGGCTAATTGCTACCCAGCGTAGTTTTTCAATCGCGTTTATCTTGGCGGGCCTCGGAGCCGTGGCATCGCTGGTTGCAGCAACCGCCGAGAGCTCTTGGTGGTTTGGCTTTGTAATTACAACTGTCACCAGCATTACAGCACTTTTCATTCAACGTGCAGCCGCAAATCAGGCTGCAAAGCTTGCCGGAAATATCCATCGCACCAGGCAGCGGGTCAGGGCTAATGCATCAAAGACTCAGGCCCAAATTGCCAAGGACAGGCAGTGGAGCCCGAACCCAGTTCCGTTGCCGTTGTCAAAAGACAGGCAGGGTGAACTGGTTCAGCCCATGGCAGAGGTGATAGAAATTTCTGCCCCCAAAAAGTCCTTGGCTTCAAAAGAAATAGATGAAATTTTGGCTCGTCGTCGGGCAATCTAGCTAAAGACCTCTAAGCTTTCTATCATCCACTACAAACCTACGGAGACCTCAATGAGCCTGCTTGATTCGATCAAGAACTTCTTTTCACGTACCGGTAAAGCAGCTTCTAGCTCTGCCACAACCGTTGCACATGAAGCTCGGGAGGCCGCGAAGGAAGTGGCTTCAGAGGCCCTAACTAAGGTCGAAAAGGCGGCCACAAATGTTGCGAAATCTGCTTCCACCGCCAAGAAATCAACCGGCAGTAAAAAGCCAGCTTCTGCGACAGTGGCTGCTAAGCCTGCAGTAAACAAGCCAGCCGCCAAGACCACTGCAGCAAAGAAGCCTGTTGCTAAGGCAGCAGCAAAGCCAGCCGCAAAGACCACTGCAGCAAAGCCAGCAGCAAAGCCAGCAGCTAAGAAATAATTAGCGGACTACGTATTCAGCCGACTGTTGCAAAGTTGGATGCGTAAATTTAAATCCTGAATCGCTCAGTTTCCGGGAGCTCATTTTCTGAGAGCACAAGAGTAATTCTTTGGCAGCGACTCCTATGAACAGATTCATTGCCCAGGCTGGGGCTTTCAGGAAAGTTGGCCTGCGGAGCGCCTTGCCAAGTGCATCGACCATTTGCTTGCAGGTAGCAGGTTCTGGAGCGGTCAGGTTATAGGCCCCTGTTGTTTCCTCGTTGTTTATCAAATGAATTATTGCTCGGGCTTCGTCCTCGAGGCTAATCCAGGCCCACCATTGGTTGCCTCGTCCAATCGAAAATCCAACCCCAGCCCTCATGAAAGGCAAGAGGCGACCCAGAGCGCCTAGTTTTTTGCTCATTACCAAGGTGGTTCTTGCGAGCACTACTCGAGTATTAGCCAGCAGTGCTTCGGCTTCCCACGATGAAGCCAGGTCGGCGAGAAAGCCATCGCCTCGGCCGGAATCTTCGGTCAGCAGCTCATCTCCACGGTCTCCGTAGATGCCGGAAGCTGATCCGCTTACCAAAACCTTTGGTTGGTTCTTGGCGTTATTTATCGCCCCCACAAGCGTCCTGGTTGAATCGATTCTGGATGCAATAAGTAGCTTCATGTACTTCTTAGTCCATGGAATTCTTCCGGTTGTTGCCCCACCAAGATTTACTACCGCATCGACGGATTCCATGACGCTGGAGTCAAGTGCCTCAACTCCTGGCTTCCAGCTAATTTCGCTACTGTTTCTGACTTCGCGCCTAACTAGGGCAACTGGTTCATATCCCAAGGCAAGCAACTGCTTAGAAAGTTCGGTCCCCACCAGTCCTGATGCCCCAGAAATCAATACGCGCATACAAAGCCTTTCGCCACTAGAAAGATTACCTACAATTGGCGCAGGTTGTTTATTCCGGCGACCTGGAAGTCGAAGGTTATGAACGTAGATATTTGGGTCTGGTTAATTACCATAGGCGCTTTCTCGTTAGTAATCCTCGGTGATCTGATCTACCAGGTTCGGAATCCTCATGAGCCAGGCTTTCGGGAATCCGCAATCCAAAGCGCGATTTATATATCCCTTGCCCTCTTGTTCACGCTTGTGGTTGGGCTGTTATGGCCGGGGCAGTATGCCGGTGAGTATCTCGGTGGCTTTATCACTGAGAAAGCTTTATCGGTGGACAATCTGTTTGTCTTTTTGGTCATCTTCACTCAGTTCAAGGTGCCAAGGAGGCTTCAGTCAGAGGCGCTGCTCATTGGAATTGTCATAGCCCTTGTGCTGAGAGGCATATTCATTGCCGCGGGCGCTGCATTTATCGAGAACTTCAGCTGGGCCTTCTACGCTTTTGGGGCCTTCTTGCTGTTGACGGCAATCAAGCTAATCAAGGACACCGCCAAGGACTTGAAGCCAGATGACCAGATAAATGAGTTCGAGGGCGGAAGAATTACCCACTTTATTCAAAAGCGTTTTCGGTCAACCAGTCAGTACCACGGCACGAAGCTGGTAATCATCGAAAACGGTAAGCGAGTAATCACGCCATTGTTGCTGGTTATGGTGGCGATCGGCTTCACTGATCTACTGTTTGCCCTTGACAGCATCCCCGCGGTGTATGGCCTAACCAATGAGCCCTACATAGTTTTTGTCGCGAACGCATTTGCATTGCTAGGTCTAAGGCAGCTTTATTTCTTGCTCAGCGGCCTAATGCAGCGACTGCGCTATCTAGGGTTTGGACTGAGCCTGATACTTGGGTGGATTGGCATCAAGCTGGTAATCCACGCACTTCACAAAAACGAAGTTCCTTTCATAAACGGAGGAGAAGCGATCAAGGTGATTCCGGAGATTTCAACTGAGCTGTCACTAATGGTTATTTTGAGCACACTAGTTGTGACAACCGTTTGGTCACTTCTTGCCACTCGTGCCAAAGGGAAA